>Ga0123356_10000203_pt1 | contig 69068 bp, 62 predicted proteins | sample TergutEmb28metaG_2_FD_92546 | JGI IMG/M metagenome (GOLD analysis project Ga0123356, IMG submission 92546) | Embiratermes neotenicus P3 segment gut microbial communities from Petit-Saut dam, French Guiana - Emb289 P3 | ecosystem: Host-associated > Arthropoda: Insects > Digestive system > Gut ...
AAAATGGGGAAATAGTCGAGGTCAATCCTTAATGGAAAAAATAAAAAACAAAAAAAACGGTTACTTCTTTAAAAAAGGAGGAACCGTTTTGGGCAATGTATAAAAAAAAAAAAAAAAAACAATGTGCAAATAGTCAATAGTAACAAAAATCCGCATGTGATACAATTATATCCTATAGGTAAAAAATGGCTCGAAATTTATCGGAATTACAAATATTTTGGAGGAAAAAATTAATGAAATTAAAGAAAAAACTGTCAATACTCGTTTCAATCGCTTTAGTGTTGACACTCATGCCGTCGATTATGATGATGAACGCAAGTGCGGCAGCTACCCAAGTGTCTGCTTCTACAGCAGTAGCGGCTATGCTCGGTGACGGCGTAGATGCGTTTGTCACTAATATGAATTTTGAAGGTCAGCCTGCTCAGCTTGCAACCTTTAATGCACCCGCTTTCGCAACTGTTCCGAATATGGCAAAATTTGCCACCCCTGTTAACCCGATGTTCTTCTCTCAAGGTGTTGTTATCTCGACGGGAAGCACTGCCGGAACATTTACTACCGCTACTCATACCGATGTCGGCGGAACTATACAAAACAGCCGACTTGCACTTCAGTTCCCGGGAATATATGGTGGGGGTAACAGTGCGTCGCTGAGTTTTGATATTCTTATTCCCCCCGGTGTTAATGAATTATCGTTTACATACTTTTTCATGTCGGCGGAATTTACCGAAGATATTAATGACGTTTTCACTTTATGGGTTTATCCTGTTGACCAAGTGCCGACAACCGGAGACCAGTTAAGACATTATAATATCGCTCGTTTAGAAGACGGTATTACAGAGGTTTCTGTAGACACCCTTAGGGGACAATCTTCCGGTGTAGCCCCCGGTGCAATTATGCCTAATGCTCTGTGGATTGGGCAAAATATGGGAGGGCAGACTGTTTCTTCTAACGGAGTTTCCAGCGTTTTGGTTGCTAATGCGTCTGACTTGACTATTCACTCTACTCACGTGGGCGGCGGTCAAAAGCTGATAGTTCCGGGAAGAACTGTTCGTGTTGAAATGGTAATTGCAAACAGAAGTGACCGATGGTTTGACTCTGCAGTTTTCATTAAAGCCAACAGTGTCGGCTTCTCTGCTGACGGTTCGGGTATCAGCACTGCATCCGGCAAGGGTATTGATACTGATACCGGACACGGCTTCATCACAGTTGAAGACACCGATGTTAATTATACGTATGTTATCGTAGACGAAGCCACAGATAAGGTTGTTGCGAAAAAAGACGGCACGGGCGATGATATAGTCTTTGGCGGTCTCATGCCCGGGCAGAAATATAAAATACTGGTTTATGAAAAAACCAATCCGGATATTCCGGGAGTGGGAGATGTCGACCCACAAAATCCCGATGAAGAGTCTGATGTTATAACGCTCCCTGTTGTAGATACGAATGTGGTTGCGGACATTGACGAAGACACAGGGGTAGAAACTGCGACGATTGTAATTAATCCGTCGAGTAATACAGTTAAGTATGCTGTCGTATATGACAGTACCGGCATAATCGTAGATGGCACAGCATGGACTCCCGGAAACGGTGGCGAGATAAGGTTTGAAGGTCTTGACCCCAGCGAAAAATACAGAATTGTTACTGTTCCGATTGGCAATGCCGACCCTGCTCCGGGCGACGTCATTGCAGGTGGTGACGAGGTTGTAACTCCGTTTGCTGATTTCGTGGATGTAGACGGAGATAGTGTAGACCGCAGTGGAGACGGCTTTTCTATTACAGTTGACCCGACTATTTTCGGACAGCAATATGCAGTCGTTAATACTCTCACAGGTGTTATAACCACTTGGAGGAATCCTCCCGGCACGGGTACTCCGGGTACTGAGGGCGGTCCGATTACATTCACCGGTCTTGACCCTACTGCACCATATAAAGTAATAACTCGTACAGCAGGTTCTCCGCCGAGTGTACCCGGTGAGGGTATAATCGTTGCCGGAAAGGAACCCACTCCTGCTGCAACGATAAACTACGCTAACGGGCAGTTACAAAATCTTGTTGCGGGTGCAACCTATACCGTTAATGGTACAACTTATGTGGCAGCCACAGGCGGAGTGATTGATATTCATGCCGACTGGTACGACACATCAGTCAGCATAATTAAAAAAGGCATATCTGCCAATAATACAGTAGACAGTTCGGCACAGACACTTGCAATCCCCGACCGCCCCTCCGCACCAACCCCGGTAGGTGGTGTTAATCAAATCACGGGAGTTACCACTGATTTGGAATACAGGTTGTCACCAAGCGGCACATGGCAGGATGTTACAGATGTAACGATTACGGGGGTACCCGCAGGGGTTTATGAAGTGCGTGTGAAGGCTACTTCGCCAACCACTTTCCCGGGTGCAATTGCAACTGTCACCGTTACTTCTCCCTATATCGGGATTACCAATAAAGAAACCACTCCCACAGCGAAGGTTGATTTTATAAACAAACAAATTATAGACCTTGTTCCGGATGCAGTTTACATTATCGAAGGCAAGGAATACACAGCCGATAAAGGCGGTAAAGTCGCTATAGACAGCACATGGTTCGGTAAATCAATAGGCATTGCTAAAAAGGGTGATAACATCAACACAATTAACAGTGATGTTCAAACTCTTGTAATCCCCTCGATACCGGGTGCACCGACAGGTGTTACCGGTGGCGATGAAAAAATCACAGGCGTTAATAACACTTTGGAATACAGGAAGCTGCCGGACGGAACATGGACATCTATTACCGGTACATCTGTGACAGGTCTGCCCGCAGGTACTTATGAAGTGCGTGTTAAAGCCACAGGCAGTTCGTTCGCAGGGGATGTAGTCACTGTAGTGGTAACCTCCGACAACCTTTATGCGGATTCGGATACTACTGTAGTTATTGAATTAGGTGACGGATACGCAATTCTTGAAATAGAAACCGGCGAAGATGCTCCTTTCATTATATTAAATACACCCGCTGATGATATTTTTGAAATGGTGTTTACACAAGATGAGCTTAAACGTATAGAGGACGGCGAATCCGCAAGAGTGTTCATTATTGTTGAGGATATTAGCGATACCATAAGTGATGCGGAAAAGCTTCTCGTAAACGAAGCGATGATGAACAATCAATCACTCAGCGAGTATATTGTCGGTATGTATATTGACATAACCAAGTTTAAGCAAGTCGGAAACGATAGCCCCACACAACTATTTGAATTGAATAAACCGATAAAAATAAGCATTGTAATTCCTGAAGAGTTGCAGGCACAAGGTAGAGAATATAAATTAATCCGTGTACACAATGGTGAGGTTGATATTATAAGCGGCACATATGACCATGCAACAGGATTATTCACGTTTGAAACCGACAGGTTCTCAACTTATGTAATCATCTACAGCGAGGGAAATCCTAACACCGGTATTGCGATTGGTTTGTCGGTGTTGGCAACGACAGCAGGTGTAGCATGGTTAAGCAGAAAGCAGAAAAAATATAGAGACAGCGGTATAAAAAGATAGTATAAGCATAACCCCGACTTGAAAAAGTCGGGGTTTGTTTATAGTCCTTAACAAATTGACAAAAACATAATAATATGTTAGAATTAACTTGATAAGAGGTATTAATTTGAAAGGAAACCCAATGAAACTATTTAAAGTTATTTTCTTGCTATTTATGCTGTTAATTGTTTCATCATGCAGAGAGTATCCTGCTATCTCTAATAATGAATCTAATATGGAAACAAACAACATAGATGAAAAAAATGAAAGTGAAACTGATTTGCCGGAAATACTATTTTTTACTTACAATTATTATAAAAAGCACCACGGCTACTACATTACAGTTAAAGGGGAGTTATGCTACTTTACACTTCAAGGAGAGGAGCTGTATCCTTATGAAGGGTTTGAAGGTTACAGAATATTAAAAGCGTTAAAAAACATCGAAAACAAAAATGTAATAGAAACCATAGATATTAGTGAATTGTATAGTTTTTACGAGAAGTTCTTAAGTAGCAATAACAGCGACGATGATTACTATTATAGAGTATTTGAAATTGAAGCCTTAGAAATTGTCGGATATAATTGCGTTGTTGGTATAAAATTCAATGAAGATGACGAGGAAATTATGTATTTGCGTGCAAATAGTGAGAGCTTTGCTTCGGCAATAATTGACCCGAACGGAAAAAAGGTTTTATCATGGCTTGATAGTTTGTTTATGCCAAAATTACGACCGTTATTTGAAAACGAGATTATGCTCCCTGATGGAAGCGTTGTTGAAGAATAAGAAAGCGATGAATAAAGGAGTCAGAGTCAAGGTCGAGAAAACAATTTTGTCAAAACCCATAAAACCGCTTAAAGAGCGAATTATAAGTTATACGAATTAACGTATAATCATACGAATGGCATAATGATTGGCATAATTAAATAAGAAATGTGTTACAAAAAATATAAAAGCGACTGTTCTCTTTAATCGGAAACAGTCGCTTTATTTTTTCGCACTTTGTAAAAAACGGCAGGTGTCATAATGAAAGTTTCATTAGGATAGTGCTTATTGTGGAATTATCTATTTAACAATAATAACATAATCGCTGTGTTCCTCTGCTCGCAGAAACACATCCAAAATTCTATACCCATAATCATACAAACCATTAGACTGCTCCTCCAAACCGGAAATATGAACCTCCCCCGGCTCGATATAACCTGTAAGCATGTCCCATAAGGCATCGAGATTTTCTCCATACCACTCAGGAAACTCCATTTGTGTTTTTAATTCCAAGTGCAGTTCGCCTATATACTCCGCTCCTGTAAAATCAATATGATATTGTTTGTTTGGCGATTCTTCCGAGTTTTCAGAAAGAGTTGCTTTTTCGCTTTGTGTTGAAAACACCGTATCGGCGTTATTATCATCAGAGGTAACATCTTCATCACAAGCAGACAGAAACAGGCACAAAAACAAGGATGCTACGAAGATTACTGCTTTTTTTAGATTTCTCATATTGTACTCCTGTTTAATTATCGTCTATGATTATGGAATAATCGCCGTGTTCTTCTGCTCCTAATAATTTCCTATTATAGTCACCTCATCAAATACATCATGCCCAAAACCGTCCTCATAACATGCTATCGGATTAACAAGTCTAACTATAATGTAGTTGACGCCCTCCTCGGAAAGGTTGTTCTTGTTGACAAAGGACGAATGATAAATAACTTCATACATTTCGCCTGTGTCGCTGATAATATCGTATATTTCTCTTCCGCCATGTAAGTATGTGTTTGTACTATGTCCGCTACGACTTCCCGCTTTCATGCTACTGTATGTGAGAAGATTGCCATTAATTAAATCAAGAGCGGTATTAATTTCAGAAAACAGCTTATCGCCTCGCCAGTCAGGGGCAAACATATTATACAGTGCATCGGTATCACGATTATTCAATGCCACGAGGATGTTCGTTGCTACAGCTCCCCTGTATTGACCTTGGTTCAAAAGTGGACGGTCTCGCCATGATTCTTCAATTTGAACATACTCGCTTATAATTTCTATCGGTTCATAAAAGCATTGCAAGTCACCTATTTGAAAGGTTTCGCCGTCTTTTACATTCTGCTGTGTAACAGAAATGCGATGTAAACCGATATAATCGCTGTCACTAAAGCCCGGATTATAATGAATGACAACACGATATATATTATCCGTATCTGTTCTTAGGTTCTCAATAGAACTGCGACGAATAAGGTCAGTATCGGAGTTTTGGAAATGATAGGAATGGGTGCTTACTGATATTCCCTCATGAAACACAACATTTCCATTTATAAATTCAAAAACTTGTTCAATTTGTGACAGTATGTCGTGTGTGTCTTTAATTTTGTTACAAAAAAGTATTTCTAACGCTTGTGAATCACGAGAAACAAGGGTTTTATAAACCGATTGACCAATCATTTGCTGCTCTTTGTAAAAGCGTCCAATAAAAGCATGGTCATTGAAACTACAACCACTAATCACAATCGTTAATACTATTAGTAAAAGTCTTTTTTTCATTCTCTCACCTCTTATTTGCTTATTATATCGAATTAAACCCACAAAGCCGCCTAAACCCTTTGTTTAAGCGACTTTGTTCAAAATTGGGGAGCAAGGATTTGAACCTTGGAATGCCAGAGTCAAAGGTAAAAAAGGAACGACTTAAACACTGACTTTTCCGCTTATAGAGCCAAATCAAATCCACCCAAACCCACACAAATCAATACAAATGGTGTAATTAAAGTGTAATTGAAAGGCGATGAGTTACAACTTTTATAATGTTTTCAATTGATGAGCCGTAGGACTTACGGAACATGAATTGAGTACTTTGATTTACTGCTGGACTCATTATATCGGATTTTATATAATCTGTCAAGGATTGTTTTTGTTGTGTATATGCATAAATTTCGTAATATATATTTGTTGAAAATTACAAAAGATTTAAAATGTGGTATTTAGACTACAGAACAATAGCATTAAATGAAATACCAGACCTTGAAGACTAAACAACACAAAACTTAAGTTGTAAATTATTAACTGTGACTGACAAATATCAACTATACCCTTTCCCGCTCCACAAAACTGCCAAAACTATGTAAACCTATCCCGAACACCACAAAACCGCACCCGCTCCCCTTGCTTTAATCGGTAAGGGGATTTTTTATGCCTTGCTTTTCCCTTATTTTAGACTGATGCTCTGTAGAAAATCCATTACTCCTGTTATAATCATCATTTTCAAGTTTTATTAAAGCGTTGGTTACATTCTCGATACGCTCTTCTATTGTTTGACTCTTAAATGTTCTTTTAATTGCCATTATTAATACCCATGTCACGTTCTATAGTTTCAGTTATAGCTCTGTTCACAAATCCGTTAAGACTTTCCCCCCGATTTTCCGCATGGGCTTGTAGTGTTGTTTTTTCGCCTTTTTTAACTTTTAATTCTATTCTATCATATGCTTTAGCATTATATTTTGCTGTAGCTTCTTTTTGACCCTCTGTATACTTACCACGAATAAAGCGGGGTTCTCTTTTTTCGTCTGTTTTTTTTTCGCTCATGCATTTAAACCTCCATTTATTATAGTACCTTTAATTATAGCACATAATCATATTGACGGCAATATGTTAAATTGCACAAAAAATCATAGTAACGACCGTATGATTTTTGTGCATTATTTTAATCAAAAAAGCATTGACATACTGACGTTAATATGCTATAATACTATTAGAGGTTAAGCAGTAACCTACTAAATGAAAAGGAGTAAACCACCATGACTAACACAGAACTTCAAGCAAAGGTACATGAGTACAAACAATGGAAAAAGGAAGCAGACGAAGCCGCCGCAATAGCCGAGAGCATAGCAGACGAACTTAAAAGCTATATGACCGCACAGGACACCGAGGAAATCACCGTTGACGTGTTCAAGGTAAGGTACAAGTCAGTAACAAGTAACCGATTTGATACCAACGCATTTAAAGTCACACACAGCGAATTGTACAGCCAGTACAGCAAGCAGACCACAAGCAAGCGATTTTCAGTAGCTTAAAGGAAAGCCCTTTATAAAATCCTACCTTTATAAAGGGCAAGCAACCCCACCAATTCTACGATGAGGGCGTACAAATTATGATGAACCGTTCAAGCGGAAACGTATTTTTCACTAATGAGGATTATCAGGTGGCAATGATGAACGGAAGCGACCTTGAAATGTTCTACAGCACCCCCTACAGCGGACATGAGGGTTTCGCAGACGAATTAAAAGAAATGCTTGATAATTCGTGGAACGCTGAGGACGTAGAATACTTAAAGGATAACGACATAATCACGGACGAGGAATTCAAGACATGGATTGACAGTAAATAACCAAGACCGAGCATGACAACGCAGGGGGAGCTAAACCCTCCCCCATACCATAAACACTATTATTTTAAAGGAGTTATAACAATGACTAATAATACAAGAATCTACACCCCCGAAGAACAAGCGATTATTAACGAGTATAACCGAATATGGAGCGTAAAAACCCCGCATTATGGAGCGCATGAAGTTGAAATTGAAATCCAGTACAATATGATTATGACAGGCTGTAGCCGCCTTGAAGCTGATGTATGGTTTGACTTAGAGTGTGAGGACATCGAGGACACACGGAAGACAATAGCACAGTTAGTCACATATTACCGTAGACATAATGACAAAGAATTTATGCAGGAGCATATCAACTACTTCATTAATAATGTATATCCCCGAAAATACAAAATTAAAAACGCCACAGCAGATGAAGTCATTGACGATGTAAAAGAGGATATTTATACCAGTGTTTATCACGATGAATGGGTTGATGATTATTCCGAAATGACGGAAGACGAAATCAAAAAAGCGATAAACGCAGACATTTAATCAACACACGGAATCGGAGGCGGCAGAGTCTCCAGTATTCCACCGATAAAGAAAGGACAAGTCAATGCTTGATAATATTTGGGAATATTTAATTTCACCTATAGGAAACGGTGCAACAAGACTTCAAGCCATAGTAATAATCGATTTACTTATGGTAGGTATCTACTTCTTAGCAAAATGGATTATTGAAACCGCTTATTATATTTATGAGGAGAGCAAAAACAATGATAAACACTATTAATGATAGGATTAAACCCATTAAAAAATACGAAATTTCAAAAATCGAAACCATTAATAAAGATGATATTGTAAAGATTGAAGTAAGTCAACAGGTTTTTAATAGTAAACCAACTACAGATGATATAAGAAGGGTACGGAAAGTTTTAAGAGATTTTGGCTGTAAAAACGCTACCATTCCTAATTATCCATCCTTAACGGCTTTACTTAATTATCAAAGGAAAAAAATTGATGAACAACTAAATTCGCCCCCGCAAAATCAGAAAAAGCAAAAATCAAGACATTGTATCAATTCGGGTTTATTATCGGTGCAGTTTGATTAATATTACTTACTATTAATAAGTAGGGGGAGTTGAAATATAGTAGACTTCCCCGAAATTCTACCACAAACAGTATTAAATATAACCTATAAGTAAAAGGTATTAAAATATGTTGACAATCGCCCCGAACCATGTTATAATCACAGTAATAAATCTAACGGACGTTAGAAATAATACTTAATTTAAAGGAAGTGAAACCTATGAGAGTATATGGCTATGCAAGAATTTCAACACCAAAGCAAAGCATTGAAAGACAAATCCGAAATATAATCACCGCAGACCCCACAGCTAAGATATTTCAAGAAACTTTTACAGGTACAAAATTTCAAGGGCGACCCGAGCTTGACAAACTTCTGAAACTTATTAAAGCCAATGATACAATTATATTTGATAGTGTTTCGAGAATGTCAAGGAACGCTTCCGAGGGATTCATGCAGTATGGGGAATTGTTCGCCAGGGGAATAAATTTAATATTCCTAAAAGAACCTCATATAGACACCGCCACATATAAGCAGGCGATTGACAACAAGCTACAACTAATTATTGACAGCGGGGACGAAGCCACCGATGAATTAATGGAAGCAATCATAACCGCATTAAATAAATATATTATGAAACTTGCACAGAAACAAATACAGCTTGCCTTTATTCAATCGGAAAAGGAAGTGACCGACCTACAGCAGAGAACCGCAGAAGGAATTATAACCGCCAAATTGGCGGGTAAGCGAATCGGACAACCGAGAGGGGCAAAGCTCACAACAAAGAAATCACTTGAAGCTAAAGAAATAATTAAAAAGCATAATAAGTCTTTCGGGGGTAATTTAACCAATGAGGAAACATGGAAACTTGCGAGAATATCAAAAATGAGTTTTTATAAGTACAAAGCGGAATTATTAGAAGAAAATTAAAATATTTTCAAAATACTACTTGACAAACGTATTTATATATGGTATCATATACACATACAAAAGGAGTTGATAAAATGCGGGTAGAATTAAAGAAACAACCTAAAAAGTACATGGATAAATGCACTAAAAGCGATTATGATAAAATTAAAAACGCTTTAGTAAAATTAGAAACCTTGCAAGGTGATATTAAGAAATTGGCAGGGCGTGATGATGAATATAGGGTAAAAATTCCACCGTTCAGAATAATATTTAAATATGACCGAACTAACAAGGTTATATACGTAACTAAAATTGATACTCGTGGCGATGCTTATAAGAAAGGGTGATAATAATGAAACAGAAATTAACAGTTGATGAATTTGAAAAAAAATTAGCGGCTATCCCCGAAGTTGAGCCAGATGAATGGGATAGGAAAATGTTAGCTGAAATCGAAGCGGAAGCAGACAACAGCAGAGGAATAACGCTTAAAGAAATGGATAGATTGAGGGAGCAACGGACATTTAGCGGTAAAATATCGCTAAGAGTGCCGAAGTCATTACACCAAGAATTAACAAAAGGAGCTATGGACGAGGGAATCAGCTTAAATCAATTCATTCTTTATAAACTGGCAAAATAATCTGTATTTTATATACTTCCCGATATTCGGGGAGTATTTTTCTTTCGGTAACTTTCGGATAATTCCTTAAAAACACAGTAACAGAGCCATGTTTCAACATATCCCCCTGCATTTTATACTTGTAAATTCACATAAATACCTATCTTGCGTAAAAACCCAGTCATAGATAGGATTTAACAGAGATTTAACGAGGTAAAGCGTTAAATATTACCCCGCTAAAATCATATAAACAATGATTATTACTTGATTTTATCGAAGCCATTTCCGAAACTGTGAAAGGGAATTTTATAGATTTTTATATTTATAAAACCGCATGAATACTGGGTTTTGTGTTTTGAAAGTTTGGATTATTTATATTATTGCTGTGCATTTTCTATTGACTTAAATAAAAATTACCATGTACAATAAATAAATATATTTAATTTATTAATTATTTAATTTTCAATAATTCCAATTAAAAATAAAAGTGAATTTTTAATATCTTCAAGAATGTCGCTATTAATAACTCCGAGTTTACCCCTTATTCGTCTTTTATCAATCACTCTAATTTGTTCCACCATTACTACTGATTCTTCTGTTAATTTGTTTTTGTTATCTTTTTTAATTAAAATATGAGTAGATAACTGATTTTTTCTTATCAATGTCGTTAGAGGAACCACAACAACCGTGGGAGCATACTTATTAGCAACATTATGTTGAATTATTATAACAGGGCGAACACCACCAAGCTCCCCGCCGTCGTTTCCCGATAAATCAGCATAATATATATCGCCGCATTTATAATTGGTTATAACTTCTGTCTGCTCATCAGGGACATATTCCATAATATCCTCTGGCTGACATTTTAATTCCTTGCAAATTTTATTTATGACACTTAAAGAAACGCTTTTATTCTTTCCTAAACTCACTAATGTAGTTTGGGAAGCCCCAATTAATGCCCTTAGTTCTTGTTTTGATATTTTATGGGAATCAATCAAAGACCATAATCTATCATATTTGAAAGCCATTATTATCACCTCATTATTTATTTTATCATATGTGTAAATATATATCAATAGTGTATTTGTACAAATATTCATATTTCCTTTTGTGGAAGATTAACAAAATTAAAATCATTCCCAAAAAACCTTGACAAATACTATATTATATGATACAATAAAACCAATGAAGAAACATATGTTTGTAATATGAAAACTAATTTATTATTAAGCAGTGACGAGAATAACTAAGGATTTTATAATTCTAATGGGTAATCGTCGAAAGCGGCGGTTGCCTTTTAATTATTTAGGAAAGCGAGGTTTACTTATAATAATGAGATTATTGCGGCATTGAAAAGGCAATGTGGCTACCGTTCATCTTGCAGGACTGGCGGCAACCACACTATAAGTATATACACAACCCTTGCTTTACGCATGGGAGGTGTAACTATTGTATTATATCACACTAAATTGAGAAAAGCAACCCCAAACCCCATAAATTTAATTAAAACGAAGAAAGAAAAAGGAGTGATTTTTATAATCAAAGTAATAGATAGTTGTTGCGGCACTGGCAAGACCACTTGGGCGATACAAGAAATGAACGGACACCCAGAGCAATCATACATATTCGTTACACCCTTCCTTGATGAAGTTGAACGAATCAAACAAAATACAAAAGTTGTTTTCTATGAACCGACATATAAAGATAATAAGCGGAAAATTGATGATTTTAACGACCTATTATGCCGAGGTGAAAATATAGTAACCACCCACGCTACATTCAGAAATTCTAATGAAGATACTATAGAGTATATTCAACAGGGGAAATATATATTGATTCTTGATGAAGTAATAGATATTATTGAAGAATTTAACAATATATGTAGTCACCCTAAACAGAAAGTAAACCCGACAGACATTAAATTCTTAAAAAACAAATCGGTTATTACTGTTGATGATTTTGGAAAAGTGTCATGGATTGATGATTCGTACATAGATAGAAGCGAAAAAGATAGACACGATGAGGACGGAACATTCAAATTTGCAGACGTTGAGAAATATGCAAAACGTGGAAATTTGTTGAGCATTGATGACACAATCTTTTTATGGGAATTCCCGCAAGAAATATTCAGTTTGTTTGAGGAGACCTATGTTTTAACTTATATTTTTGAGGGAAGTCTGTTAAAACCATTTTTTGATTATTACAAAATTGAATATGAATTAAAAGGTGTTGGTAAAAAGATAGTGGAAGTCACAGACGGAAAGTATAAAGAAATATACTGCCTTGTAGATTATAAACAAAATTCCGAAGATTTTCAAACATATCAAAAATTAATATCTATTTGTGATAATGAGAAACTAAACAATTACAAATATAACGCATTATCAATAAAATGGTATAAAGATGCTAAAAAAATAAAAGATAATGGAAGCGAAATAACGAGATTAAGAAACAATTTACGCAATTTTCTACGAGACAAAAACAATGCTCACGCACTTACTATAATGTGGACGTGTCCTAAAGAGTATTTTAATTTATTAAAAGGAAAAGGTTATACCAATACAAGACAGTTAAATATGGAGGAAAGAGAATTACCTCCAAGTGAAAAAGTGAAAATATTGAAAAAGCTATCATGTCACGTCCCCTGTAATGCAAGAGCAACAAATGATTTTATAGACCGTCATGTTTTAGCTTATTGTTGTAATATGTTTTATAATCCGTATATAAAGAAATTCTTTAGTAAAAAGAACATAGTTGTAAATGAAGATGCTTTTGCATTATCAAGTATCGTTCAATGGGTGTGGCGTAGCAGAATACGAAGTAATCAAAGTATTATATTATATATACCATCTTTGAGAATGAGAATCATATTCAAAAACTGGTTATACGAAATAAGTTAAAAAGCCTTTTCGCACGGGGGTGGTGCGAAAATGAAAAAATAATGTCTTAACCATGCGGTTTATAGGGTGTTGTCGTTTGAAGACACGAGGGTATAAAAACTACCGATTGTTCTTTGAAAATTTAATATATCACACGCACGCTGAGGCGGTGGGGTTGTTCTCGTTTCGTGGCTAAAGCCACTCAACTCGAAATGAGTTTATAATAAATAAAAATAAAAGTTTAAATAAAACACAAGATTTATAATAATTTAAGGAGTTTTAAGATTTGAAGTATAGTGAACTAAAAAAAGCAGAAAAAGTAATAGTAGAATTAATAGATAATATAAATACTCAAAACGAATTTATATATGAATTATTTAAAGAAAAACCACAATTAAGGTTAGACTACCTACTTAATAAATCAACCATGCCTAAAACAAGACTTAAAAACGGAGTTAAAGATGATGTACTGATTGATGAACGTCTTTCCATTGTAAATGAATTGTTTAATATTAAAGGTGATGTATATAGGGAATATCGAGCTATTATAAAATACTTAAATAGCGTTTTTGATAGATATGATAGAAATGATTTGATAAAAAGTGAAATTGACAGATTATATCGTGATTGGAATTACAAGCTATTCCCTCTTGACAAGGTAGTTGATTATTTAGTGATTTGCAAGGGCTCACATTTAATTAACCGTGACGGTGAAAGAGTTTATTGCTATAACGATAGGCAGCTTGACCGAAAATGGACACCAAAGCCCAAAGAAAAGTTGTTTAGGAAAGAGGACGGTACATACATTAAGTTATACTATACACAGGAAGGTATTATCAATTACAGTAGAATAACCGCCCCATATCGCAAAAGACATCCAGGAAGAAAGACAAGTGAAATGTCCGATGAAGCTATTATAGAAAAGTTTAGATACAGTAATGGCAGTAAGAGAAACAAGCGTAATTTCTGTGTACAACCAACAATAAAGTCTAAATTTGACCTTATGAATATGTTCGATGATGAATTGGAAAAGCGGGTTGCAGATTTAATAATTGAAAAATGTAACTGGAGCGACATAAAAAAAACATTAAAAATATCAGAATATAGATTAGGTGTTATTCGTGAGAACATGAAACAGCAGCTAAAAGAGTTTTATTCCGATGAGGACTTATCTAATAATAAAGTTATCCCAAAGAAACAATGTAAAAAATGTGATGAGTGGAAGTCAATTGATTTGTTTGTTAAGGATTCAAATGCGAAAAGCGGTTATCGCTCTGTTTGCAAGGAATGTGACAGGATGCGTTATAAATAAATTTAAAATTCGTGTGAATATCAGAAAAATAATTCTATTTATAGCACCTATTATATAGGGGGTAGGGTCTGTGTAACCAAATAAGTTTGCAATCAATGCTTTTATTTCTGTATATATGCCCTATCCCATACATGATATAATGCACTACTCAGAGTGCTTTATATAAATGTTTTCACAATTATTCTAAATTGGAATTCAAAAATTTAATCATGCGGGGTGTTTTAACTCCTTTTCGGCACTCCGTATGGTTTTATTTTTTACAATTCTAATAAAGAATTTGTGAAAATCGAAAAATCAAACAAAAAATATTTTAGGAGGTTTATTAATGAGCAATGCAGAAGCAAAGGAAATCATTGAAAAAATCGGCATTAAACGGCAGGTTGCGGCAATGAAATCAATGATTCACCCAACTACATTTAGCGGTTGGTTGAATAATACCAAAGACTTGACACCTGAACAATTGCAGCGGGTAACAAAGTATCTTGAACATATGAAAGGGGCTGTTTTGGAAAGTGATTAATGTTTTCATTGAAAATCCCAATTATCTCAGTGCAAAAGCGGAAAAGTTAAAATTAATTAAAAGAAACGAAGTATTTGTCGAACTTCCCGAACCATACGGAGGATATTTCATCTCACAGTACGCCAGATTGTATAGCAAACGTAAGTCAAAAGGAAAACTAAAAACAGAGTATTTAAGTGGTGACAAGAAACGAAAAAATCAATTAAAACCTAAATATATGTTATATGATAGACACGGTAATCCAAAGTGGTTTTTCACATCGAGGCTTGTTGCTTCTGTATTTTGTGAGAATACAGACCCAGAAAGGAAAACACAGGTTCACCATAAAGACCGCACACCATTTAATAATAAGTATGATAATTTAATATGGCTATCCCCCGCAGAGCATAAGCTACTGGAAACAGGGAAGACAATCTTCTTGTACAACCCCGAAAATAAATCAAGACTTTATTTTAAGAGTATACCGAGTTTATGCGAGTGCTTAAATATACATAAGAGTCAGTTAAACAGGATTTTATATAAGGGTAAGAAACCTAAAATTGTTTTAGAAGACGGGACATTAATATATGACTACAAGGGGCGGTCAGTTTACATAGGAGTAACAGCATGAAAAAAGTTGAAAAAAATACTGCTGAATACAAAAAGAAGCTAAAATCTCAAATTGAAAACGTAACAAAAATGCTTGAAACTGCTACAGGGTATGCAATAAATATAATTATTGTAAATGAAAAAAGTATCGGTTATGCTTATAAGATAAAAGTCTTGTTTGAAAATCATGAATGTCATAGTACATGGATTGTAACCAATACCAGTTTGAAAGCAATTAAGAAAGAAATCCTTGATAATATTGCAAAATATAAAAAGACGTGCTGTTGTTGCGGAAAAGATGTATTTGTTAAAGAAATACATAGGAACATAAAATCTGAATTATTCAAGCATAGGAGTGGTTATGCGTATATTTGTCATGCTTGTGCTGTATGCAGATTTACTAATATTTTGAAACAGAGGGATATTTATACAGCGTTTTGGTGGTTGTGTAGCTGCTATGATAGACGATACAGCGTTAAATTGATTAACACCATTAAGAAATTGGCTTTAACTCCACAAGAGAAATGTCAAAAATATTTCAAAATGTTAAACTTGACACAAAATAAAGTAAAAGGCGAATTATTTCTTGATTCTGATAGATTAGACTTTGAGAATAAAGAAAAATACTAAAAAGCGAGGAACTAATTAATGAATGAATTTCAAAAACAACAACATAAAGAATATTTACAACAGAAGGAGGAACACGAATACCACCAATTTGTACAAGGGTTATTGGATAGTGTGAAAGAAAAACCTATAACGAGAGAAGAAGAAATCCAAAAGTATGGCTTGGATGTAGTTGAAAATATCGAGAAAATCACTGCACAACAACAGCAACACAGGCGAGATGAAGAATATAAAAAGAAAATTGATGATAATGAAATCGAAGTTTATAAGGAATTTATGATGTATAACAGTCTTTATAGTAAAGTTTCAGATACATTAAATGAACTTAAAGTTGAAATTGCTAAAGCTATGAACAAGCATAAAAAACCAGTTAGAAACAACTTAATGCTTGCGGAAAAAATGATTAATGACTGTGTAACGCAATACCTCATTCCTATAGACATTGAAAAAAGCAATTCAGATGATGATGTGAAAGACATTTTAAGGAAAAGACGTGCGGAGTATGAGGCTCTTGAACATAGAATCGACCAAGCTAAGAAGAATAAATACGGAAACTATTTTAATTAAAAAGGCGGTGAATAATGAGCATATCACAGCAAATTAAAAAAATACAAAAGAAAATTAAGGCTGATGTTGATAATTGCTTACGGTTAGAGGGACTGGAGGCTGTAAAGGATTCTATGGTTAAATCCATAGAATCCGAAGTCTATTCAGTTTACACACCAAGCATATACAATCGAAGAAAGTCAAATGGTGGACTAATAGACCGTGATAATAATATCATAGGTACTGTTAAAGATGGTGAATTAACTGTACGGAACGTCACGCCGCTTAATGATGATTATGGGTCAAGCTCTTTCCGCAACGAAAAAACACTAACAGGCATTATCATTTCGGGTGAGGGCTACAGATACGATTTTCCTTATAGCGGTGTGCCGAGGGACTTCATACAGGAAACAAGAGAAGATTTGGAAAATAACGATACAATTCATAAAACTATTATGTCAGGGCTTAAAAAGCGAGGGCATAATGTTGTTAAAGAATAAGGAGGATTTTTAATTGAACCAAAATGAAATTATTCAGATAAAAACGCAGATTGAAGAAATTACAGAAAGTACGATAAAAAAGTATTTAGATAGAATACAAGGTATTGTAGATAGTCACGCTATTAAAATAAAAACAGCGTTTGACGGAAAATTGCTTGATACTGCACAAGTCGAAAAAGCAAGTAATGAACTTAAAGCGATTATTACTAAAATGGCTGCTGATATAAACAGCAGATTAACAGAAACTTTCGGGATTGATGATGAGCGAACATTAAAGAAGTTACAGAATATTTCCTCACAGTGGGTACAACTCCGTGACACAATCAATGAGGGTGATGCTAAAGCTATTTTATTTGATAAAGTTTATGAGAGTATACAGAAATTCGATAGTTACATAAACCATTCTGAGGATATATGGCGAGGGTTTGTAGACCATGTAAACAGTAGTAAAATCAATATGCCGAGTTTCGGTGACATGGAAGAATTTCAGCGTATGCGGCGTGAAATGGGCGTAGGTGTAGTAAGCCCACAAGGAATAGGTATTGATGTTTGGTGGAAAGAGGCACAAGAATTATTCCCGCACATTATAAAAGACACTGTAACCAGTACGGAAGAAATGTTTACAGCCCTTCATGAGCTTGTACAGCGTGGAAGGGAAGAATTAAGAAATCAAACTATCTCATCGGAGGAGCTTCAAGAAATTTTTGGGGGTAAGCAGGGAATCAAAAATGCTTTAGATGATATTCTTGCAGAAGTCCCCGATATTGAAGATGTACGGCTGATACTACCGATTGAATTAACTGGTGATGTTGAAACAGATGAAATTATAACTGCTATAAATCAGGTACAAACACAGCTTGACGGATTAAGTGACGATGAAAAGAATATCCCGCTATCATTTAATTTTGACGATGTCGATATTATGAAAACCGTTGAAACTATTGATTCTGCTACTGGTACAACTGTTGCCAAAATGACAGAGTTAAGCGAGGGTGTAGGCAAAGTACGTCAAGTTTTCGAGAGTGTTAATGCTGAAACTGGCGATTTGGAACAGACTATTGAAAAAATCATAGATACAACTGGACGGCTTACGGAACAGTTTCAAAAGAAGATTGGACAGGAAATTAATATTGGGGTTACAATTGATAATATTGAATCTGATATTAGAGCTGCAATACATAGCATAAGCGGGTTCGAGGAAGCTAATACAAGAGCCTTGAAATCGGTTCAAGACGGTAATAATGTACTTCAACAGTATGCTATTAGTGTAACTACTGCTGATAATAATTTCAAAAATTATGTATTATCAATTGACGAGACTACCAACAAAAGTTATCTTTTAGAAAAAGGAATTAGCTCTGTAGATAGTGCAATGTCCCGCATGGGAGAGCAAATTAAATTTGTGCAGCGTTTCGGTGAGGCTTTAGAGGGAATCATACTACCTACGAATGTAGGTGAAGTTGATTTAAGTAATTCTATTAGAAATATAGAGGGATTTGAAAACGCTTATGTAAAAATGATAGGCACTACTAAACACGGAACACATGAAATGCAACAAGCTTTTGTTGTTACAAATAACACGGCAGGAGGATTCAACCAATTCAAGTTGAGCGTAGACCAGAGCAACGGCAGTGTGAGTATCTTGAATCAGGGTTTAAAAAGCACCAACATAGCTTTAGAAAAAACTGTAGACAGCGTTAATACCCTTGCAGAAGTTATTGCCGTCGCAGGAATCTCAAAAGGGCTTAAAGAAGTAAAAGCCCTGTTATGGGATTGTGTAGAAGCCAGTGTAGCTTTTGAATCATCAATGATTGAATTGAACAAGAAAACGAGTTTTACCGCTGAAGAATTAAAGGAAGTAAGACAAGAAATACTAAATATAGCAAATGAACTACCTTTTTCACTTTCAGAAATTATGGCAGTTTCTGCGGCAGTCGGACAAATAGGGGTATCGGAAAAAAATCTAATGTCTTTTACACGTACTATGCTTGATGTAGGAGCCGCAACAACATTATCAGCAGAAGAAGCGGTATTAGTATTCGGACGATATAGTAACATAGTACAAATGGCAGAGGAAGATGTAGAAAAACTCGCATCATCTGTTTCAAAATTAGGAAATAATTACGCAGCAAGCGAATCTCAAATAATGGATTTAATGCTTAGACTGGGTTCCGCTGGAAGACAAGCAAATTTAACCGATGCCCAAATAGCAGGATTGGCGGCTGGACTTGGTAGCTTGGGCGTTACCGCAGAACTTGGTGGAAACCAGTTTAGTTTATTTATGAACCGTGTTAATTTGGCTGTTAATACAGGCAACAAAGACTTAGAAAACTTTGCAGAAGTCGCTGGTATGACCGCAGAAGAATTCAAATATGCCTTTGAAACTGATGCAGTTAATGCCATTATTTCTTTTACCGAAGGTCTTTCTGACATCGATAAACATTCTAAAAACACGATACAATTACTCGATGAATTAGGATTCCGAAATATTCGTGTTGCTGACGTTTTAAGAAGAGTTTCTGGCAGTGGTGAATTGCTTCGTTCGGCTATTGAAATGTCATCAAACGAGTGGGAAACGCATCTTGCATTGACAACAGAGGCAAACTTAAAGTATTCGAGTATGGAATCTAAAATGCAATTACTCACAAACAGTACAGACCAATTAAAAATAGCTGTAGGTGATTCTTTAACTCCCGCTTTAGGTGTAGCTGTAGACGGGCTTAAAGATACAAACTTAGAACTTGCAAAATTCCTTAAAGAAAATCCCCATATTGTAAGAGCTTTAACAGTTTTAAGCGTAGCAATAGGAACAATGACAACATCAATTACATTAGCGGCTATAGCAAAACGTGCATTGTCAGCATCAGCAAAAGCATTAAGTGTAGATTTGATAAAAACAAGCACAGGAGCAACAAATGTTGCAGCTACATTTAAGGCAACAACAGCCGCCGCAGTAGTAAAACATAAAACAATGTTGTTATTGTCGGGTTCTTTAGCATTAGTTGCAGGAGCCGCAACGGTTTTAGCAATGGCAATCGCAGAACACAACAGAAAACAGAGCGAAGCAAAGCAAAAAGTAATAGAATTAAACAATGAATTAAAAAATCAAATTTCAATATTCAATAGTTTAAAATCACGTATAAAAGATGAGGGTATTTCGAGAGATAGTTTAATCTCTATTATGTCAAATCATAATGAAAAATACCGAGATGAGCTTGAAGCAATTAAAGATGTTAATGAACTCCGTGAGCGTTCAATTCAATTGCTTCAAGAAGAATCAAGACAACGAGCAGAAGATACTATACGTGAATTGGGTAGTGAGTATATTAAGCAAGAGAAATTTCTTAACAGTAAATACAACATAGATTACGGTAGTTTAATACCAACATATTATAACACACCCGAAGATGCTTTAAATATGTATATTGAAAAAATTGATGCACTAAACAAAAAGATTGCAGATGGCGAAGCATTATCTTTCACAGAAAAACAACACCTTGAAGCCTACACAAATCGCTATTTAAAACTTGCAGAGAAAATTAAACACGCAAAAGATACTCTCGAAATTTACGAAACAGCACAATCTATTCTTAATGGTACGTTTGTTTCTTCTGCAAAGTCAACAAATGAATTTGAAGATAGTTTAGATGGACTTAGCAGCGGTTTGTCGGGTGTTAGCAGTGCAGCAGGGAAAGCAAGTGAAGCATTAAAAGAACTTCAAAAATCACAGGATAAATTAAATAAAGCTCAAAGAGAAATGGCTGCCACTGGAGGTTTATCTGCATCAACAGTTTTTACTTTTATGGAGGAATTAGGCGAAGATTATCTTAATTATCTTTATACTGAAAACGGTCAAATTCGACTTAATATAGAAGCATATAAAGAATGGGCTAATTCTCGAACACAAGCAAACATTGATGTATTGGAAAGCACCAAAACACGATTAGAGAGCGAAAAACAGTTGCTTGAAAATGAAAAGAAGATACTCGAAAATAACATTATTGAAGCACAAATTATTATTAATGAAGGTCCAGGTAATGAAGGACAGGATTTACAATTTGATGCCTGGTTAAGAGCTAAAAAAGAACTCGAAGATTACAATTCGACTTTAAATGAGGTTGAATTAAATTTAAGCGGAGTTATTGAAAATCTTAAGTTGAATAATGCTGAATTGGAAATGCAAAGTGCATTATTCAACAATATAGGTGAATCGGGATTTGAACAAGAACGAAAGGCATTAGAGAGAGATTTTGAAGAACGTATATTAACTGCAAAAGAGTATTACGATGAGTTGGAAAAGCTACGCAGAAAGTATTACGAGAACGGAACTAAAATTAGTAATGAAATCGCAAAGGCAAACGAAAAGGCATTCTCAGATGCTTTAGACCGTGAAATTAAAGATAAAATAGCGGCTTTTGAACTATATTAATGAGGTGAAATAATTGAATACTAATACAAATTTGAAAGAATTTAGAATGTGCCACTGGTGCAGACAGTATACGCTTGGAAAATCAATGAATGATTTTATTAAAGAACGTCATGAGGAAATAAGAAACACACCAATAAATGAAAACAATTCAATCGGAACAGCAATAATAAGATTAATGAAAACTGGTAAATCAATAAAACAAACTGACATTAACGATATTATTTTAAAAGAGTTATGTTCCGAAGAATCACACAAAATTGTCACTGAAAGGCATATTGATAATCTTTTGAAACAAAAATGTACATTCTGTGGTGAGGATTTGAACCCATGGCGTATAAATTGGCTTGAAGATACCGATAAAATAATTGAATACGGATATGAACTATATGAAGAATTTAAGGGATTTATGCAAATAAATGGAGAGCGACTCCCAAAAGAAATTATAATCGAAATTGCAGAAGAAGATTACACAGGAGTATGTAAATATGATGGAAATTTAGGTAAATTCAGAGTTGGGATAGATGTTAGTGAAATTGGTTATTTTCATAATTTAAGAAAATATTTCTTCCATGAATTTACTCACGTTCTACAAGGAATTAATTATGACGGAAGTATTATACCAAAAGAAAAGAAGAATAAACATATTTGGTATCACGAATTTGAAGCAAGTGAAATAGAGATGATGGCTATGTTAGGATTTGAGAATGTCAATGAAAACAAAAAGTTAAGATTGTCTAAAAAGGTAATTTGTGATAATTATGTTACTACTGTCAAGGATTTTCTTGAAACGAGAGCAAATATTTGTGTTATGGCAATCACAGCATTGATTGAGAGCAATGCTTCTGATATTGAATTTATTCTTTCAATTATTAGAAACATGATGTATTTTCGTGGTTTTGTAAATTTTTGCAAAAGATATTTAGATAAAGATTCTATTGAAATTATGACGAAGGGGAATGAGATTGAAATGATTTTATGTGAAAGACTTACTGATGAAGACAATGAACTTCCCGAACTATTAAACCAATTAGACAAACATTTTGAAAACTATAACAATATAAGAAAAGAAACAATAACCAATATTATGAACAAGATTTTTTATGTGTTGCTGTATAATAATGTCGCAGAATACAAGTCGCAAAAGAAAATATTGCAATTAAAAGTAAAGCACAATCTTATATAAAAAAGGAGTTATTTAATAAAATGAAAAAAGATATTTATGGATTTATGACACTAAAAAATAACGATGGCAATGATATTTATACAATTGATGTGGTTGATGAAACGCTAATAATATCGCCATTAATACCATACATTGATATATTTCAACCATTAACATTGAGTGTTTCTAATTTTACAGAGAAAGATAACGATAATTATATCAGTATTTGTGACATTAATATGAGTGAAGTCCTTATTAACGCAATTATTGAAAAAATTGAAAGAACCGCTAAAAATGATACTATATGTAATAAAGTTGCAGATACATTCAGTATTAAATACCCCATAAAAATGCGTTCCATTAAAGATTGTTTTCCCAAGATTTGTTTTGATGGAATCAACTCATTATGTACATTAAAGGCGTTTGATGATAAATCAAGAGTGCAAGACAATGATTTTGATTTTAATAACAACATTTCAGAAGCATTAAAGACATTGTTTGATTTAGGAAAAACACAATCCAATGTTATGACAGAACCCAAAATAGGAGTAAACGACCCCTGCCATTGCAAAAGCGGCAAGAAGTTTAAGAAGTGCTGTGGGATGGAGGTTTAATTTATGTTGGAAAAAACCATAGCAGAAAAATTACATAAGATTGCAGAAGATGAATTATTAGAAAAAGGCTTTTCCAGTTTTGAAACAATTTACAACATGAAAAAAGTGGTTGAAAAAGCCAATATAGATTATTTAACATATTTTTATTCTGAAAATGGGAAAATGATTTTCAACCTTAAACGGTGGAAACGACACTTTTTAGAAGATAGGATAGATTAATACGAGTAATAAATAAACTGCCCGACAAACCACATCGGGCAGTTTATTTTAAGAAATTCCCATTTTATATTTTGCATAATCCCAAGCACAATGAGCAAGGATTTGTAGTGATACACCGCCGACTGCTAATGCTTTTTCTTTAGCTGTTTCCCAAGATTTTTTATCTTTGATATTATCTGCAAATGTGTGTCCTTCAGGTGTGACTTCTTTAATAAAACACATAGAGAGTACACCAGATGAGTTTGAATTAATATCCCCAGAAATAAATTGCATTTTCCAAAGCTGATAAACAGAGTATTCAACATCATCCACAGAATATTTCTGTTCCCACTCATATGATTGTAATTCTTTTAAACTAACTATTGTCATTTTTCTCTTTTGATTATGCTTGACTGTAGTATATTGAATATTATCAATTATATACAACAACACATCTCTAATACAATCATGATTTAATTTCATAAATAATCTCCCAATAATAATTTTAGAAAGGTTTAATTACATGGATAGTTTTGAAAAGAAAATAAAAATAGCACAGGACATTTGTTATATACTAAACAAATATAAAGCTACCGTTAGCGAGTTTTATTGTGTTTATGGATGGGTGAAAACTCTAATTGAAGAAAAATATGTAAACGATATTATTATTAACATGAAACTCCCTACGAAATATAATAATCCATTTTAGCACATAACGAGCGACTTGTCAATAAATCCCCTAAAAATATAAAAACCAACAAGAAAGAGAGAGTACCCATGCCAAAACAAAAACAAATCAAAATACCCGAACACACTTCATACGCCCAACTTTGGGAATCTACATATAAACCCGAAATACTCAAATATCACGAAGTCCCGCTATCTTTAGTGTCAACCGTTTTGGGTTCCAGTATCAATAGAGTGCAAGAGCAACTCAGAAGCGGATTATACCCATATGGCATAGCAAGACCATGTCCAGGCGGCAAATTTTCCTATGAGGTATACCCATTGAGATTATGTGCTTGGGTAGAGGGTAATTTAACAACTCCGCAAATTTTAAGGGAAACGGGGACTTGATTATGCTGAAAGAATATGTTATACTATCTCCTGTAACTCATTGCCTCCCGATTACGGATTCACCACCGAAAAGGAGGAATGAAAAATAATGGCAAGAAAAAATGGTGAAGGTCACTTCCGACCTGTAAAAAACTCCGAAACTATAGAATATATTGTAACATTAGACGAACCCGATATTTACGGTAAACGTCAAAAAATGAGGTTCTATGGTAAGTCTGAGGCGATTTGTCGGAAGAAGTACAAAGAATTTCTAAAAAAAGGCGGTGAACAGCAACCAACCCAAACTAAAACATATACATTAAGCAGTTGGCTTGACTTATGGCTTGAAACCTATAAAAAGTCAAAAGTAGAGGCTTCTTCGTTAGAAGATTACAAAAGTCTTGCAAGCCACATCAAAAAACATAAAATCGGCAATATGACACTCACGGCGATAAAACCATTACACATTACAGAATATTTCACATCAAAAGCCGATTACAGCCAGTCTTTCTTTAAAAAGAGCCGATTTATTCTGAATGCGGCATTTGAAACAGCCATTGACAATGATTATTGCTTGAAAAATCCTGTCAGACGTGCAGAAGCACCTAAAAAGGTTCAGCCCGAAAAGGAAGCATATAGCGAATCGCAAGCAAATATTATGTTGAATTTTGCTAAAGGTGATGAGCTTTTCGGAATATGTATCTATATCATGCTAAACACAGGTATACGAAGTGGGGAAATGCGAGCGTTGACAGTGAATAGTATTAGTTTTCAAGACGGAATAGGCATTGTTACTATTGACAAAGCTGTTAAACGAACAGAGGAAATCGGACTTCCGAAGAACAACAAACCCAGATATGTGCCGTTGGAAGAAGATGTAGCGGAGTATTTGCAAGCTAAACTAAAAGGCAAAACAGGTTATATCTTAGGAGGTGACTACTTTGTGAGCCGTGCAGGGTTTAGAAGTAGATACTTATGGTTTTTTGACAGGATGAACAAATATCTCGAAAGCATAGGTGAATTCCCTATACCGTATAAATCACCGCATTCAACCCGACACACTTTTTCTACTATCAGACAAAAGAACGGTATGCCAATAGCGATTGTGAGTAAAATACTCGGACACTGTTCCACAGAAGTTACCGACCGTTATACTCATGTAGGGGATATTGAAACCCTATCCACAGCGGTGAAGAGATACAAATTTTCAAGCTAAATAGTGTAATTGCGGTGTAATGGCACTAAACTTTAACTGGCTAAAGCATAACGAAAAGCCCCTAATACCGCAGTATCAAAGGCTTTGTTTAAAATTGGGGAGCAAGGATTTGAACCTTGGAATGCCAGAGTCAAAGTCTGGTGCCTTACCGCTTGGCTACACCCCATTAACAGCGTATAGTATATCACAAAAAAACAGCCTTGTCAATACAAAAAGGCTGTTTTTTCTTAATTTTTCTGTTAAACCGAGGCACCTTTCCCAACAAACACGGGATAATCCTGCGTTCCGAACAGACTTCGATAGCTTCCCACCTTAACGTCTTTGTCGGCGATTACATAGTTCATCTCGCATTTATCACCGATAATGGAATCCTGCATCAGAATACAATTCTTGACAACTGCACCCTTGCCGACTTTCACCCCTCTGAACAGCACGGAATTTTCTACATACCCCTCAATAATGCAACCATCAGCCACCAACGAATTAGTTACACATGCCTCTAACCCGTATTTAGCGGGAGCTTCGTCACGCACTTTTGTATAAATAGGGTTGTTGCCTTTAAACACAGAATCCCGCTTTGTTAAATCCATCAATTCCATATTCGCGTTGAAATAAGTGATAATACTGTCAATCTGCGAATAATACCCCTCATATTTATAGCCGAAAATCTTGAGTTCTTTACATTTGCGTTGAATTACATCAATCTCAAAGCTGTATAAATTGCGGGAGGCACTTTCCTTAACGGTATCTAACAGGAACTGCTTACTCATCACGAACATGTTCAGGCTTACGTTAACCTCGCCGCCTGTTTCCGGTCTTATCAGGATTTCCTGAACCCGCCCGTCGGAATTCACATTAAGTATGGTTTTAGTGCGAAGCGTACCCGCCTCATGATTACCTTTACCGTAAACCATGGTAATATCTGCACCCTTTGCCTCGTGTTCGTCTAATACTGCTTTATAATCGACATTGGCAATTACATCACAATCACTCATGATGACATACTCACCCGGTACGTTATTAATATAACGAACCACGTTTGCAAGTGCCTCCAACCTGCCTCTGTAAAGCCCTGAGGCGTTAAAGCTGTCAGCGGCATTTCCGTAAGGCGGAAGTATTCTCAGTCCGCCTGTTTTTCGGGATAAATCCCACTCCCCGCCTGAGCCGATGTGGTCAATAAGCGATTGATAATTCGCTTTGGTAATTACTCCTACTGAAGAAATACCCGAGTTCGCCATGTTCGACAGCGGAAAGTCAATCAGTCTGTATCTCGCTCCGAAAGGAACGCTCCCCATAGTCCTTAACTTTGTTAAATCTGTTATAGTTAAATCGTGCATATCCGCAAAGATAATCCCGACTACATTTGCCATACTTGCCATATAATGAAACCTCCATATTGTTATTGTCCGGACACGATATATCGTGTCCCTACATGTTTTTATCAATCATCGCCTTAGGTTTGATTTTGCTGTTGTCGCTGACAGTGACTCCGTGTCCGATTACCGCTACGCCCCATGTGTCTTTGTCCTCAATCGCCTCGGGGCGGTCGCCCACACGAACGTTCTCGCCTATTACCGTGTCCTCGCCTACAATGGCATATTCAATCACTGCACCCTTTTTAATATACGAGTTCGGCATAATAATACTGTCCCTGACTACCGCACCTTCCTCAATGGTGACACCTGCGAACAGTATAGAAAAGTCCACCCGTCCGTCAATGTTGCACCCCTCCGCAATCATGGAATTCTCAATAGTGCAATGCTCCCCGCTGTAATGAGGCGGCATGACCGCACTCCTCGAATACACTCTCCATGAATGGTCGTACAGGTCAAGCGGCACATTCGGGTTCAATAAATCCATATTCGCTTCCCACAAGCTGTCAATTGTTCCAACGTCTTTCCAGTATGAATCGAAGTGATAGGCAATCATCTTACAGCCGTCCTTTAACATGTCGGGAATAATATTCCCTCCGAAGTCTTTCTTAGCGTTAGGGTCGTTCTCGTTGGCTATAAGATACTGCTTTAATTTCTGCCATGAATAGATATACACCCCCATCGAAGCTAAGTTAGACTTAGGTTCGGCAGGTTTTTCCGCAAATTCGGTAATGATGTTGTTTTCATCAGCTGCCATTATTCCGAAGCGTGATGCCTCCTCCCACGGAACCTCAATAACAGCTATAGTCACATCGGCGTTCTGCTTTTTGTGAACGTCGAGCATTTTCGCATAATCCATTTTATAAATATGGTCGCCGGCAAGAATAGCCACATATTCCGGGTTATACCTGTCAACGAATCTCATGTTCTGATAAATGGCGTTGGCTGTCCCCGAATACCATGACTTGCCTCCGGAACTCTCATAAGGTGCCAACACATGAACCCCACCGTGAACCCTGTCTAAGCCCCACGGGTGTCCGTTGCCTATGTACTCGTTGAGTACAAGCGGAAGATACTGCGTAAGAACTCCCACAGTGTCAAATCCGGAATTTACACAGTTTGACAGCGGAAAGTCAATCAAACGGTACTTCCCGCCGTAAGGAACAGCAGGCTTTGCCATGTCTTGTGTCAGAGCGTAAAGCCTTGAGCCTTGTCCCCCCGCTAAAATCATTGCCACACATTCTTTTTTTACATGCTTCATATATAATATACCTCCTTATTTGTCTTTGTTATCTTTGATTATCGGCTTCAGGAAAAACGCCGACATGGGTGCAATAGCTGTAGTCAAAGAATACTGTTCATCGTGCATGGGAACATGCCGTGCTTTAAGCTGTTTGTTCTTTGTTCCGAACCCGTTGAACTTATAATCATCGGTGGTGAATACCTCTTCATATTCGCAGTCATACGGCACTCCGAAAGTATACTCTCTGTGTTCTCTCGGCTGGAAATTACACACGGTAATCAATTCCTCGCCCTTAGAGTTCATTCGGCGGAATATAATTACGCTGTTTTCGTTATCGTCGGGTACAATCCACTTAAATCCCGACCAGTCGCTCTCGTTCTCCCATAACTCGCTTGAGCTTAAATAAAACCCGTTCAACGCTTGAACAAACTGCCACAGCTTCTTATGCTCGTCAAACTCACGCACTATATCCCAGTCTAACCCGGTTTTATAATTCCATTCCTTAAACTGTGCGAACTCCTGCCCCATGAACATCAGCTTCTTCCCGGGATGTGCCGTCATATAAGCAAGGAATGCTCGCATAGACGCAAAGCGTAATTCACGAGGACCGCTCATTTTATCGATAAGCGAGCATTTCCCGTGGACTACCTCATCATGTGAAATAGGCAGAATGTAATTCTCAGAAAAAGCGTAGTGGAACGAGAAAGTTACCATTCCGTGATGATGTGGGCGGTATTCGGGACTCATCGACATATAACCGAGCATATCGTTCATCCAACCCATGTTCCATTTGAAATTAAAGCCCAGCCCGCCTACATTTGCAGGTTTTGTAACCATCGGCCATGCGGTAGATTCCTCTGCAATCATCAGCAGGTTCGGGAAGTGCTTGAACAGGTTGGCGTTGAGTTTCTGTAAGAATGCGATTGCCTCAATATTCTCATGCCCGCCGTCTTTATTCGGACGCCATTCCTTCCTGTCATAGTCGAGATAAAGCATGGAGGCGACTGCGTCTACCCGCAGTCCGTCAATATGAAACTCGTTAATCCAGAAATAAGCGTTAGAAATCAAGAACGACTGAACCTCCGCTTTGCCCCAGTCGAATATGCGTGTTCCCCAACCGTAATGTTCCCGTTTAAGCGGGTCGGTATACTCGTAGCAGCACTCCCCGTCAAACTCGTACAGACCTGCCGCATCTTTAGGGAAATGTGCGGGAACCCAGTCAAGAATAACCCCAATATCGTGTTTGTGGCAATAGTCAATGAATTTCATAAAATCGTGCGGTGTTCCGAAACGAGAAGTCGGAGCGTAATACCCTATACCTTGATACCCCCATGAACCGTCATACGGGAATTCGGCAATCGGCATCATTTCAATATGAGTATACCCCATTTTTTTGACATAAGGGATAAGCTCCTGTGCCAAATCCATATAATTGAACAGCTCGTCTTCCCCGTCTTTTTTACGCCTCCATGAATTGATATGAACCTCATATATATTCATCGGGGAGCGGTAGGGGTTAGACTTGGCAACCTTTTCCTGCCATTTAGCGTCCCCCCACTTATATCCGGAAATATCGTATATCTTTGTAGCGGTGTTCGGGCGGGTCTCCATGTGGAAACCGTAAGGGTCGGCTTTCAGTTTAATCTGCCCCGACGGACCCTCTATTGAATATTTATATGCATCGTATTGCTTTAGTCCTTTTATAGATATTTCCCAAATTCCGTTATCGCTGATTTTGTGCATTTCATGGCACGCTCTGTCCCAATGGTTGAAGTCGCCGACTACGCTGACGCTCCTTGCTCTGGGTGCCCAAACACGAAAAATCACGGAATCACCGACAAACCGTGACCCGAAAAATTCATATCCTTTTAAAAGCTCTCCCTCATGGAATAAATGCAACGGTATTTGATGTTCTTTTTTTATGTCCATAAGGTAAATTTCCTTTATTTTCATATTTTTATAATTATATCATAACTAAGAATTAATAGCAAGTTTTTTAATCAAGTTTTACAGATTTGTTCAAATGTAATCGTTTAATTTGGTAATTTTGACGGAGTTTGCTTTGCCTTTAACTCATCCAGCGGTCAACAAGCCCATGTTCTTTCCCGTCAATTCTGACTTTGTATAACTCCGTGTACCGTATATCATTTTCATCTCTAAAATAACCTGTATAAAAAACCCAGTCCCCGAAAATTTGTACATTTCTGAACTTGTTTTCCTTTCTCTCAAACTCAAAAATTTTTGTTTGCTTTGTCCCGTCGAGTTTCATTTTATAAAACGCATCCTCATATTCATAATAAATCATGTCGTTTTCTATCAAAAAAACTCTGCCGCCGCCACACCCGCTTCCGTATCCTTCGGGCATTACATCAAATTTAATCGGTGCTTTTTTACCGTCGGCAGGTGCCCTGTAAAAAGCAAAGCTGTCCCCACCCTCTCCGGGATATGTCCCTGTATAATAAATCCAATCCTTGTATTCCAATATTTTTTCATAAAAAGCCTCTTCATAAAGCATCTTTTCTCCGAAGCCATTACTGTGTATTCTGTAAATGTTTAGTATATAACTGTCTTTAGAAACACCGTTATAATAAATCCAACCGTTGTCGGCAATATAAGCACGCTGGGTTCTTCCCGCCTTAGTTTTAATCAAATCGACCTTTTCGCCGTCAGAAGTTATTCTGAACACGGGATTATCAACATCATAAGGGCAGCTGATTCCACCTGTGATGTAGAAATCGTCCCCATAAACATACATAACATCACCTAACCACATTCTGCTTTGCTCGTGCTCATACTCACCCTCATATAACCGTGCTGTATCAATACCGTCAAAGCTCATGCTGTAAATATTATCATATCCCCAAAAAAATAGCATATCGTCAATTATATGAAACGAGGTATGTCCAAACCATAGTTTATCCTCATCGGTATCACACAGGATTTTCTCCTTACCTGTACCGTCGAGGCGAATTCTGTAATATCCGCTGTTAAAAACGCTTTCCCCGTCATACTCTTGTATGTAATAATAAATACAGCCGTCATTAAAAATTAACCTTGACCCGCCCATCATCATCACATTCATATTGTTGTTGTTGAATGTCGTGCTGTTATCGGCGACAGGTCTTTCGGTACATGCTGTTACATTTAATATAAATATTACTAATAAAACAGCCGCTAATAATCTTCTTTTCATAATGATTTACCCCCCTCATTAGTCTCACAAGGATACACCAACCCCCACTGTCCCCTAATTTCGTCCATGATTTCCATAACCCGAATAATTTCGTTATGTGTCATTTCAGGTGTTTCTTTTAAACCTTGTTTGATTGCATTAATACAAGCGATAACCTGATACTCATACCCTGTAATCTGCGGCTCTTTTTCATATCGAGTTATCCCCGATGAATTATGCAGCTCCACCCATTCATAATTATTGATATACTTGAAATGAAGTGTCCCGTTTGTTCCGGTAATGACAGCGTTTTTATCGCCGTCTTCTGCTACAGAACTGGTTAATACCGCTGTTTTTCCGTCTGCGTAGGTGAATTTGATTATGTTGCTTTTATCTACTCCCGTTTCAAAAAAGTCACAGCTTGACTGAATTTCCTTAATATCCTCCCCGAACGCCATAATCGCAAAATTAATCGGGTACACTCCCAAATCCAACAAAGCTCCTCCCGCTAAATCGGGGTCATACATTCGTTGAATATTCTCATTCGGGTAAGACAGGTTGGCTTCTAAGGAAAGCGGTGTGCCGATTGAATTGTCATGAATATGTTTAAATTTATCACGCAGAGGGAGATACCTCGTCCATATGGCTTCAGCAATGAACAGGTTCTTTTCCCGAGCTAATTCTATCACCTCACGGGCTTGTTTTGCGTTTATGGTGAACGGCTTCTCGCATAATACATTTCTGCCCGCATTTAAAGCCATAAGCATATTTTCATAATGATAATTATGCGGTGTGGCGATGTAAACCAAGTCAATCTCATTATCACTGCATAGTTCTTCATAGCTTGCATATGCTTTTGCTACTCCGAAGCGTTCTGCGAATTTGTCGGCGGTTTCTTGTGTTCGTGAACCGACAGCGTATAATTTGCATTCGTTTATTCCATTAATTGTGATTGCCATTTTTTCGGCAATCCACCCTGTTCCGAGAATACCTATATTCATATTTCCTCCCTTAATCCGCCGTGTATTACCGCTTCATGGATATGCTTATGCAATATTAAATAAAAGATAATCAACGGCAGTGTAGATAAGTACATTACTAAAAATACTGCTCCCATTTCTGTTGTATATTTGCTACTATTCATCAAATTAACTATCATGGGAACTGTGTGGTTATCCTTGCTTCTTAAAGTAAGTGACGGCAAGAATAAGCTGTTCCATGAGGGGATTGCCACGAATAATGCCAAAATCGCCATTCCCGGTTTTAGAGCAGGCAGGATTAATCTATGGAATATTCCTATTTCACTGCACCCGTCTATCCGCCCCGCTTGCACTAATTCAAGTGACAGGGTCGTGTCCATGTATTTCCTCATGAAAAACACGTTAATGGGCGAAACAACGGCGGGGATAATTAATGCGAACAGATTATCATATAAACCGATTGCGTGCAATAATCCCACATACCCGAGGATTGAAATTTGTCCCGGAACCATCATCATTATAATGATAAACCCGTACAAGGCTTTATTCCCCTTAAACCGATACGTCACAAACCCGTAAGCGGTTATAGATGAGAAATATATCGCAAGCACTACAGAAACGGCGGCAACAATAAATGAGTTAAAGAACGCCCTCCCAAGCGGTACAGCTTGACCGCCGACATCGTCAATAAGCAAGATTATCAAGTTGTCCCAAAAACTATTACTCGGTAATACTGAACCTATTATAGTGTTCTCCAAAAACTCAAGTCGCTCAACATATGCACCGCTTACTTCCCGGCGGTTTTTGGTTGCACTCGTGAACGTGAGAACAAACGGCAATATAACCATAATTGCAAGTGTTATGCAAACAATATGCATTATAACTCGCTTAGCTTTCATAATGTCACCTCAAAAAATGCAGGGGCGGATATAACATCCACCCCTTTCGTCGCATAATAATTTTACTCTTTCAGTCCGCCGAGTGCCACACCTGCAATGATATACCGTGACAGGATTAGATAGAACACAATAAGTGGTACGGCGGTTATCGACAGTCCCAAATAAATTGCACCCATTTCTGTAGTATATTTATTCGAGTTCATCAAGTTAACTAACATAGGAACTGTATGGTTGTTCATGTCTTGAAGCAGCATAGACGGTACGAATAACTGGTTCCACGAGCCAACCATTGCGAAGATTGACATTGTCGCCATACCCGGCATCAGAATAGGCAAGACAAGGCGGTTGAAAATCCCGAACTCGGTACACCCGTCTATTCGACCCGCCTCAACTAATTCAAGCGATAGGGCAGACGCCATATACTGTCGCATGAAGAACACCGTTGAGGGGGCGGCGATTGCAGGAATAATCAGCGGGAACAAAGTGTCATACCAGCCAATCAATCTCATAAATCCGACGAAGCCTAACACTGAAATCTGTGCCGGAACCATCATGACAGCGAGAATAAAACCGTAAAGGATTTTATTGCCCCTGAATCTGTATGCGGTGAAACCGTAAGCTGTCAACGACGAGAAGTATACCGATAATGCGGTTGAACCAATTGAAATGATAAACGAGTTCAAGAACGCTCTTGCGAACGGTAATCTTTGACCGCCGACATCCTCGAGAATTAAGATTCTCCAGTTGTCTGTAAAACTTTTACTGGGTAAAATTGAGCCGAGAATGTTATTGGTGCCGAGAGCTTCCCACCAAATAACAAACGCTCCGTCTACCTCTGAACGGCTCTTGGTTGCGTTAAAGAACATAATGATAAACGGGAGAACACACATAACCGTTAAAAGAACACACACGAGATAAACAAGGATTTTCTTTAACAGTATACCCGTCCAATACGATTTTTCGCCCAATTCTGTTTGTAGGTTATAGGGTACATAATCAGCCATTAGTGAGCACCTCCCGCCTTAGCCTGCATTTTAAGCAGTTTCTTTTGCTTTCTCATATATTTCGCATCGCTTCTGTCTTTCATGAGTGAGAATATGATTATACTCAAAACAATTGTAAGCAAGAACAGCGAAACAGCCGCGGCAGAGGAGTATCCGAATTCGGGCCCTGCACCCAATGCATTTAACTTAAATGCAGTTGCCCTTATCTGTGTCATAATAGTCCTTACGAAAATTCCATGGCGGGATTCAGCGAAGCCTGTTATAACATACGGAACGTCGAACATCTGTAAACCGCCTATGAGCGATTGAACAAGGGTGAAAGTCAAAATCGGTCTGATTAGGGGAATTGTTATTCTCCAGAAGACCTGTGTGCCGTTCGCACCGTCGATGTTTGCAGCTTCAAACAGTGACGGGTTGATACCCAATACGCCGGCAATCAGAACAATCATAGTGTTGCCGTACCACATCCAGAAGTTGATGAATGCCACTATTCCCCTTGAATAAATGGCACCGGCAAGCGGGTCACCGTATTCAAGGATACTCATGTTCTGGGCGATAACATAAATCAATCCGCCGGGGGTTGAAAATGCGTAGAACATGAAACCGATTGTTGCAGCTGTCATTATGTTCGGCATGTAGAATATTACTTTGAAGAAGCCCTGCCCCCTAACCCGTATACGGGCATCAGTGAACCATGCCGTCAGCAACAACGCTAACCCAAGCTGAGGAATAAACCCGATTATCCACATTAAACCGGTGTTTAAGAACGCATCTCTCCAAATCTCTTCATTCAGAAAGCCTCCCTGCAGTTCCAAGGGCGGTCTTTTCATAACCTCGCCTGTTGCAGGGTTTTTGAAGTAGGTTTCACGCACGCCGTCAAAATAGAAGTTGTCTAACCCTACAAATTCAAAATCCCAGTCTACGTCGGGTCTTTGAGTGAAAGCGTAGAAAAATGTTGAGAAAATAGGATAAGCCGAGAATATGAGGTATGCGATGAAGAAAGGTGCGATGAATATGTAACCCCAATAGGTTTTTTCAAGGCGTGCTTTCCTCCTTTTCTTTGCCGGAGCAACCGGCGGTGCGGTGGATTCTGTAACCTCGGGGGTTACATTGATTACTTCATTGTCCATAAAGTACACTCCTAAAATCCTTAATTTAGCGTGAAAACGAGTTTTACCAAATGAAAATATATTTTATTCCAAGCTACACTTTCATTTAATAAAACCCCTAAACATTCGGAATACGACGGGAGGAATTCCCCCCGTCGTTTCCAAACGCGATTAAATATTATTCTTATTCGTCTTCGTCTTCTTCAGGAGGAAGTTCGATTGCACCGTCAGCAAACTTAGCGTAATCATCGGGGATAAGAATGCTGGGCAGACCTGCTCTTGTTAAGTTAACGAAAGTAGCCATTGCGGTGTTGTATGCTTCGTCAGCAGATGCACCCAAGTCGATAGCTCTGAAGTATACACCGATTGAGTCGCTAAAGTATGAGTCGAAGTCAGCATCGTAAATTGTGATGTTTTTGCTGGCGTCAACGGTTTCAGCTGCAACTACGAATGTTTCATAGTGGTTTTGACCTGCTAAGAAAGGATTGCTGAAATTAGCGTCTTGACCGAGTTCTTGACCGACAGATTTAATTCCTGAGAAGTCGCCGGTGTGAATATTGTATGCTTTCATAACTTCTTTGTTAGTAGCAACTGTTTCGATAATCATTGCAACGCCTTCTTTAATTGCATCGTTTTGAGAAGCTGCTACAGAACCGAACCAGTATGTGCCGCCCCAGAAGTAGCCAGCAGGACCAGGAGCCATGTTCCAGTCACCGAATGTGCCCATGCCTACGAGGTCAGCATCAGTTTTGCCTTCGTCGATTAATGCATTGTATTCATCGCCGCCACCCGGAAGGGTGTTGCCTTTTAAGCAGTAGTGGAGGAACCATGTGCAACCGAAGTATGCGAATACGTCAGTGTCATTGTTCTCGCCTGCTTGGCCTCTCATGCCAGACCACCAACCGCCGGACCATTGGCCTGTACCGGAGTATGCGTAAGCACCGATTTGATAAAGTTGTGTACTTACATTGAAGAAATCTTTCATTGTAGCTTCGTCAATGTTTAAGTAACCTTCTTCGGTTACCCAACCGGAATCTCTTGCGTTAAGGAACGGGAATTTGATTTCATCAAGAGCATATACTGCGAAAACGCCTTGCGCTTTGAGGTCTCTTGCTAAGTCAATGAAACCATCCCATGTGCTCATTTTCTGTTGAACAGCAGCAGCGTCACCAAGACCTAAGCCTTCAGCGATGCTTTTTCTGTAGAATACAGAGCCGGGAGTTGCTTGGTGAGAAAGACCTTTTACATTGCCACCGATTGTCATAATGTCAATGGTGTACTTGAAAAGTTCAGAAGCATTGTAGGTAACGCCCAAATCGCTAAGGTTAGCGGTTTGTCTGTTAGCTGCAAATCTTCTTGCGTAACGAACGTCAGCAACGAAGAGGTGAGGAGGGCTGTTGCTTTCGAGACCGTTTTCAACTTTAGTAATGTAAGCATCGTCGTCGCCTTCAAGAATGTAGTTCAAGAAGAATCTTTCATTGAAGTCGGGGTATGCTTTTTCCATTGCAAAGTCAAGGATTTCTTTTGTTTCTTCAGTAAATGTGAAGATGTCGATTTGTGTTCTGTTGCCGAGGTCAATGACTGTACCGTCGTCATTAGTAGCGGGCGGGTTTGTGCCGCCGTCACCAGCGGGGTCAGCGGGACATGCTGTGATTGCGAGGGTCATAACAGCTGCCAGTAATAGTGCAAGTAATCTTTTTTTCATGTTTTCCTCCGTAATAGTTATGCGGTACAATATTATATATGTATCCGCGGTTGTTATTTAATCAAAACCAACTAAGGGTCTTGATTTCAATTGCTACTATAGCACACATTCTTTTCATTTGCAATACCTTTCATTAAAAAAATGTAACACAGATTTCATGTAATCGTTTTTTTACATAAAAATCACTAAAGGGTTTGTTCATTATGCCTAATACTATTTTTATCACCCTGTCACGGTTCTTTAACTTTTTCAACGGAAATTTGCAGATATTTTTGTGAAATATGCCGAATTTTTTCCCAAGTGAAACTTTACATAAAAATCCAGCTAATATTTACAATACACGGGTGCTGTGTTACTATTTTGTAACCGTTTTGTAATAATTTCAATAAAATATTGAAACTCTATTGCAATATTTTACAAAATAAGGTAAAATGTATTTATAACAGTATAAGGACGTGAACTATGAATAAGGTTGCAATTATTATGGGGAGTGACTCGGATTTACCGGTTATGAGTGAGGCTGGTGACATATTAACCGAGTTCGGCGTTTCTTTTGAAATAACCATTGTTTCCGCCCACAGAACACCGGACAGGCTGTATGAATTCGCAAAGTCGGCTAAGGAAAAAGGGTTCAAGGTCATTATAGCGGGGGCGGGCGGTTCTGCACATTTGCCGGGTATGGCGGCTTCACTGACTGCACTGCCTGTTATCGGTGTGCCGATTAAAACCAAAACGCTCAACGGGGTAGACTCCTTATATTCAATAGTACAAATGCCGCCGGGGATTCCTGTAGCCACGGTTGCCATCAACGGTGCGAAGAATGCCGGAATATTGGCAGCGTCTATACTTTCAATAAGTGATAGTGACCTTTTATTAAAGGTGGAGGAATATAAGAAGAATTTAGATAAATCGGTTCATGAGAAGATTGATAAGCTGTCGGAAATGGGTTATTCAGCTTATTTGGAGAATATGGAATGAGCGTTATTAATAAGATAATCGGCATAATCGGCGGCGGTCAGTTAGGGAAGATGATGATACTTGAGGCGAAACGCCTCGGTTTCTATGTTATAACCTTAGACCCTGAGGCTAATTGCCCCTCAAGCAGTGTCAGTGATGAGCTTATTGTTGCAAGGTTAGATGATGTTGCGGCTTTCAGGGAATTAGCAAGTAAAGCCGATGTTATTACTTATGAATGGGAGCTTGTCGGGATAGAAGCCTTGCGAACCCTCGAAAAAGAGGGTAGTGTTATTTATCCGTCGGTCAAGAGTTTAGCTGTTATACAGGACAAGTTCACACAGAAGCAGGCGTTACAGCAAGCCGGTATACCTGTCCCCGATTTTAAAAAAATTGATAATATTAATGAAATTACTACCGGTATGTTAAAAACCACTATGGGCGGTTATGACGGCAAGGGAACTGCTTTAATTAAAACCGAAGCAGATATAAAGACAGCGTATGACTCGTTAGGTGGCGGGAAAAAACCGCTCATGCTTGAGGAGTTCGTTGACTTTGATATAGAAATCTCGGTTATCGCTTGTCGGGGAATAAGCGGCGAAACAGTTATTTACCCCATTGCCGAGAATTATCACACTAACAGCATATTAGACACCACAATCGTTCCGGCGAGGATAACCGATGATATTACAGTGAAAGCCATCGCAATTGCCGAAAAAGTTATGGAAGTATTCGACGGTGTGGGGACTTTTTGTGTGGAGATGTTCGTTACAAGGAGCGGAGAGGTATCGGTTAATGAAATCGCACCCCGTCCGCATAATTCGGGACATTATACCATTGAGGGGTGCTTCGCCAATCAATTCGAGAACCATATTAGGGCAATTGTAAATCTGCCCCTCGGAAATGTCGATTTAAAGCAACCCACTGTTATGGTAAATCTGTTGGGGCAGAGCGACGGTTCTGCTGAATTAGTCGGGATTGAGCAGGCTTATGAAGAAAATCCTAATATCAGAATTCACCTCTACGGTAAGGGTGAATCGAAAAAAGGCAGGAAAATGGGGCATTTTACCGTGGTTGACGATAATCTTAAAGACGCAATCGCTAAAGCTCAGAGAGCCAAATCTCTCATTAAAGTTATAGGAAAGGCGTGAGAAGTTAAATGCTTGACAAACCTAAAGAAGAATGCGGTGTATTCGGGATATACTCTAATGCGACTTATGATGTTGCATCTGCTTGTTACACTGCATTATACGCTCTCCAGCACAGGGGGCAGGACAGTTGCGGAATTGTTGTAAACGACGGCGGTGTGTTCACTTATCATAAAGGTATAGGCTTAGTGAGTGAAACATTTACCCCGGAGATTATGGGGCGGCTCGGCTCGGGCAGAATTGCACTGTCGCATGTCCGCTATTCACCAAAGGGGCAGATTATCCCGCATAATACGCAACCATTAGTGGCACGGCACATCAAAGGACCCATGTCAATAGCCTATAACGGCAATCTCCTCAACGGAGCGGATTTGAGGGAAGAATTCGAGTTAAACGGCGGAATCTTCCATTCGACCGGTGACGTTGAAGCGATTGCCTATGCTATTACCGAGCAACGCCTCACCAGCGGCTCAATCGAAACAGCACTCGAAAAGGCGATGAAAAAGTTAAATGGTGCATATTCGCTTGTAATCATGTCTGCCAAAAAATTAATCGCCGCTCGTGACCCGAACGGATTCCGCCCCCTCAGCATTGGCGTTCTGCCGAATAATGCAGGCTATGTCATTGCAAGTGAAACCTGTGCCTTAAACAGTGTTGATGCAGAATTTCTGAGGGATATTGAGCCGGGTGAAATTGTAGTAATCGGTGCTGACGGAATTACAAGTATAACAACCCATTGCGGCGGTAAGGGAAGTCTTTGCGTGTTTGAATATATTTATGTTGCCCGCCCTGACAGTGTTTTAGAGGGTGTTTCGGTTCATGAAGCACGCATAAGAGCGGGAATGTTCCTCGCACAGGAACACCCTGTCGAAGCAGATGTAGTCGTCGGTGTTCCTGATTCGGGGTTAGATGCGGCGTTAGGGTATTCAAGGGAGTCGGGTATTCCTTATGGTATAGGTTTTATTAAAAACAAGTACATAGGGCGTACTTTTATTCAGCCGACGCAGGGTGAACGCAGTAACACTACTAAAATTAAGCTGAGTCCGGTAGGTTCATCGGTTAAAGGAAAAAAAGTGGTTATTATCGACGACAGCATTGTTCGGGGGACAACCACCGGTTTAATCGTGGAAATGCTTCGTAATGCAGGTGCAAGGGAGGTTCATGTACGAATATCCTCGCCGCCTTTTAAGCATTTGTGCTACTTTGGGACAGATATAAGCGTGCTTGATGCATTAATCGCCCATCGAATGTCGGTAGATGACATCTGCAAGTCCATTAACGCAGACAGCTTGGGTTATCTAAGCATTGAGCATGTGGAAAAATTAGCAGAGGGGTCAAAATGCGGTTTATGTGACGGTTGCTTCAGCGGACAATACCCTGTAGCAGTTCCCACTCAATTACCCCACGATAAATTCGACGATAAACTAAATAATATTAAATAAGGTATATAATATGAAAAATAATTCTTATAAATTATCAGGGGTTGATGTGGTTGCCGGTTATAAAAGCGTTGAGCTGATGAGAAATGACGTTAAAAAAACCCACATAAACGGTGTTCTTGATGACATAGGCGGCTTCGGCGGTTTATTCGCACTTGACACTGCGGGAATGACCGAGCCGGTTCTTGTTTCCGGAACAGACGGTGTGGGGACTAAGCTGAAACTTGCTTTTTTATTAAACAAGCATGACACAGTAGGCATTGACTTGGTTGCCATGTGTGCTAATGATATAGTCTGCTGTGGGGCGAAACCCCTGTTTTTCTTGGATTATATTAATTGCGGCAAAAACGTCCCCGAACGCATTGCCGCTATAGTTAAAGGAATAGCCGACGGTTGTGTTAAGGCAGGGTGTGCCTTAATCGGCGGTGAAACGGCAGAACACCCCGGCTTAACTCCCGAGGACGAGTATGACTTAGCGGGGTTCTGCGTGGGAGTGGTTGACAAGTCTAAAATTATCGGGAAAACCGCTGATGAGGGAGATACTCTTATCGGTTTGGCGTCGAGCGGTGTCCATTCTAACGGGTTTTCGCTGATTAGGAAGGTTTTTGATATTGATAATGCTCCGATAAATCATGAATTGTATGAAACGCTGATGACTCCTACTCAAATGTATGTTAAGCCTGTGTTAGACTTAATCAGTCAAATCCCCGTCAAAGGCATATCGAATATAACGGGTGGCGGGTTTTATGAGAATATTCCCCGTTGTCTTCCCGATGGTTTGACTGCCGAAATTATAAAAAACTCGTTTGAAATACCTCAGATTTTCAAAAAAATCGTAGAATTCGGGAAAATCCCTGAGCATGATATGTTCGGTACATTTAACATGGGAATAGGCATGGTCTGCGTTGTTTCTCCCGAGCATGTCGACAAAACAATCTCAATTATGTCAAAAAACGACATTAAAGCATATAATATCGGAAAAATAATAAAAGGCGATGAATTAAAAATCATATGAAAAGAATTGCTGTGCTTGTCTCCGGCGGAGGAACTAACCTGCAGGCGTTAATTGACGCCGGAATAGAAATTGAACTTGTTATATCCTCTAAGGCGGATGCTTATTCACTTACTCGTGCCAAAGAAAACAACATCAAGACAGAGGTTGTCGAATGGGTTGACTATAAACCTGACCGCAACCAATTCAGCAAAGCCATATTACAATTGCTTATTGATAACAGCATTGACCTTGTTGTTTATGCGGGATTTATGGTAATTTTAGATGACAGCATTTGTAAGGTATATCCTAATGCCATGATGAATGTTCACCCGTCGCTTATTCCCGCTTTCTGCGGTGAGGGGTATTACGGGATTAAGGTTCATCAAGCGGCACTCAAACGAGGGGTAAAGTTAAGCGGTGCAACGGTTCATTTCGTGAACGAGGTTTGTGACGGTGGTCCGATTATATTACAAAAAGCCGTGCCTGTTCTTGATACAGATACCCCCGAAACGCTTCAACAACGTGTCATGGAGGCGGAGCGGGAGATTCTTCCGCAAGCGGTAAAACTATTTTGTGAAAATAAACTTAAATATTAAAGGAGAACAACTATGAAAATCAAAAAAATCGATGAAATCTTAAAGAATAACCCTTATCCGGGAAGAGGAATTATATTCGGGAGGAATCCGGGCGGCAATAAGGCGGTAATCGCTTATTTCATCATGGGGAGAAGTGAAAACTCCCGCAATCGTGTTTTTGTGGAAAGTGGGAATAACGGGGAGAATGTTCGTTCAATGGCGTTTGATGAGTCTAAAGTAACCGACCCGAGCTTAATTATATACACGCCTGTAAGGGTTATGGGTAATCGGGTTTTTGTTACTAACGGTTCTCAAACTGACACAATCGCTCAAGCGATGGACGTTCAGTCTACGTTTGAACGTGCGTTGAAGCTTATTGAGTTTGAGCCGGACGCACCGTATTACACTCCGAGGATTTCCGGTGTTCTGCATTTTTTGGAATTCGAGAGCCGCAAGTTCAACTATGCTTTATCAATTGCTAAAACCGCTAACGGCGACCCCGCTTCATGTCAGCGTTTCCATTATTCGTATTATGAGCCGCTTGCGGGAGAGGGTCACTTCATCCACACCTACGCTAATGACAGTGAAAAGCTGCCGAGTTTTTCCGGTGAGCCGCCCACAATCGAAATCCCCGGGAGCATTGATGAATTCACCGATATGCTTTGGAACAGCATGGATAATAATAACAAAATCTCACTGTTCACACGGTATGTAGACGCTGCAACAGGTGAATATGAAAGCAGAATTATTAATAAAAATAAAAAAGGGTAGTTGTTAAAATGACAAAGCTTAATGAAAATATCGGTTTAGCCGAGATTTATAAAAACCATTTTCTTATCGGGACTTGCTTTAGAAATAAAGATGACCTCTCCGGTAAGCGATATGAATTAATTAAAAAGCATTTTAATGTTGTAACTGCTGAGAATAATATGAAACCCTGCCACCTTAGAGGTGATGATGGTTCGTTTAAGTTTGACATAGCCGATGAGATGTGCAATGCACTTTCGTCGGAGGGGTTCACGCTTCACGGGCATGTGCTTTTGTGGCATGAGCAGTCGCCCGATTGGCTGATAAAGGACGAAAATGGCGAATTGCTCACAAGAGGGCAGGCGGTTGTAAATCTTACTAAGCATATTAATGTCATAGCCAAGCATTTCACGGGCAAGGTGTATTCGTGGGACGTGGTAAACGAGTCAATTGTGGATAATCCTGACCCGAAAAACTGGCGTGCTTCATTGAGGAAAGAGGGTTGGTATAATGTTCTTGGTGCTGACTGTATTGATATGGCGTTTAAGTTAGCACGGGACGCTGACCCCAACGCTGTGTTATACTACAACGACTATAACTTAGATAATCCGGAAAAGGCACAAGCAGTCGCCGCTATGGTTAAGGAAATCAACGATGCATATATTGAAAACGGTAATTCCCGCCTGCTTATTGAGGGGGTGGGAATGCAGGGACACTATAACATTTTCACCAAACCCGAGGATGTTGAAGCTTCTGTTAATCTCTTCAAAAGCATAGGGGTTATTGTCAGCATAACCGAGCTTGATGTTCAAGCGGGGGGCGGAAAAAATGATAAAGGTGATTCTATTCCCGAATTAAGTGAATTAAGGCAGGCGTATCTGTATGCTGAGTTGTTCCGCATATTCAAAAAGCACTCCGATGTGATTGAACGGGTTACGCTTTGGGGAATAGATGATGTGTCCAGCTGGCGTTCCTCTGCTTATCCGCTTTTGTTTAACGGCGACTTATCACCCAAGAAGGCGTTTTTTGCAATATGTGACCCCGACGGTTTTATTGAAAATAATATTAAACCGGAAGTGGAGCTGATTACGGGGATTGCCACCTATGGGACGCCCGTCCTCAACAATTCTGACCCGTTGTGGAACACTGCTGAGGAGTTGCAGATTTCTATTTTATTGCAAGCGTGGCAGACCGCTCAAGGAACGGCGAGGGTTCTGTGGGACGAGGAAAATCTGTATGTTCGGGTTATGATTAATGAAGAGAACAAAACCGGCTCTGTCGAAGTGTTTTTCGATGAAATGCACTGTAAAAGAGGCGAATACAGGAAGTGTGACAGATATGTTTGTGCTGATTTTGATAATTCGTCAATTGTTGAAATGAAGCTGCCGTTTAAGGTTGTTAAACCGTCAGCGAATATGCAAATCGGCTTGGACTTCCAGATTAACGATGTTCAAAACGGGGAGGTAAGAGGTGTTGCTAAATGGGCGGACGCTTCTAATCAATCGCACACGAACACGTCAAGATGGGGTACTGTTATTCTAAAAGGAGATTTAAAATGAAAGAACTGCAATTAAAATACGGGTGCAACCCTAATCAAAAACCCTCCCGAATATTTATCGAGGAGGGTGAGCTTCCCATTACTATATTAAACGGCAACCCCGGTTACATCAATTTTATGGACGCACTTAACGGGATACAGCTTGTTACCGAGCTTAGAGCGGCGACGGGATTACCTGCGGCAACCTCGTTTAAGCACGTTTCGCCTGCGGGTGCGGCAGTCGGGGGGACGATTTTCGAGGCTTATACAAAAGCACGGGACGCAGACAGGGTGTCGAGTTATGGTGACTTTTGTGCATTATCCGACAAATGCGACGTTGAAACAGCAAAAATGCTTGCAGGGCTTGTAAGTGACGGTGTAATCGCCCCCGACTATGAGCCGGAGGCGTTGGAAATTCTGAAAACTAAGCGTAAGGGAAGTTATAATGTTATAAAAATTGACCCGAATTATGAGCCCGCTCCCATTGAACGCCGACAGATTTTTGGAATCACCTTCGAGCAGGGGCGTAACGAGCTTGAAATTAATCAAGGATTATTGAAAAATATTGTTACGGAGAACAAGGACATTCCCGCCTCTGCTGTGACTGATTTGATTATTGCGTTGATTACACTTAAATATACCCAGAGTAACTCGGTGGCTTATGCCTATAACGGGCAGATTATCGGGGTGGGAGCGGGTCAGCAGTCGAGAATCCACTGTACTCGCTTGGCAGGTGATAAGGCTGACCATTGGTTTTTACGGCAACACGATAAGGTAAAGAATTTGCCGCTTGATGACGGGCTTAAGCCCGCTGAAAGGGACAACGCCGCAGATGTATATATCGATTCACTCGATAAAGCGGAAAAACAGTCCCTCCTTGCCGAATTGAACATTACCGGGGTTTCATTGGGTTCTGATGCGTTTTTCCCGTTCGGTGACAATATCGAAAGGGCAAGAAAAAGCGGTGTTTCATATATAGCACAGCCGGGTGGTTCAATCCGTGACGATAATGTTATCGAGGTTTGCGACAAGTATAACATTGCGATGGCGTTTACGGGGATACGGTTGTTCCATCATTAAATCCACTTTGCTTTGATTTCGGACAACTCATTACATGCCTGCTTAAAGTTGAAATTCTCGATTAATGTCACTAATTCCTCACACCCCTCAATTGAACGAACCTCGTCGAGCATGTCTTCGCAGGCGGGGTTTTTTGCTGTCAGCAAGGGTTCTAATCTGCTGATAATTTCCTGTATTTTTTCTTTGTCATCGGTTATTGTGATTTTTTTAGAGTTTTCCTCGTTTAATACCGGCATTAGTTTATTGAGGACTTTGTTTAACTCGGTTTCAAAGGTTTTCAACTGTTCTTCTGATGGGGGATTTTCCTCGTCTTTAAGCGATTTTTCTATATCTGCTGCTGCTTTTTGCAAATGCTCCTCGTCTATGTGTCCGGCGTTGCTTTTCACAGTATGCACTATTCTGTGAGCGGTTTTAAAGTCACCCTCTTCGAGAGCGTTTGTGAATAGTTTATATGTGCCCCGATTGTCTTTAATGAAATAATAACGCAGTTTTTTCTGCAAGTTGTCCTCTTCGTTTGCGTGGTTTTGATTGTCGTCGGGTGATGAATAATCGACACTTAAAAATTTGCTCAGACATGTCCACAGTTCTTGTGAGGAGAAAGGCTTGCCTAAGCATTCGTCCATTCCGCTGTTTTTATAAAGTTCTAAGTCGTTTGACATTATATTTGCGGTGAACGCAATAATAGGTGTTTCAACTCCCGTTTGTCTTATTTGGGTTGAGGCTTCCAACCCGTCCATGACGGGCATATGAATGTCCATGAAAATTAAATCAAAAGGTTTTTCGCCTTTTTCAACACGGTCAGCTACAACCTCAACACCCTCCTTACCGTTGTATGTTACTATTGTTTGAATCCCGACTCGTGCTAAATGGTCGCAGATTACCTGCTGGTTTAATCCGTTGTCTTCACAAATCAGAGCTTCGCCTGTGAATTTTGGTTTTTCGATGCCGTTAAAAATGATTTTTTTAGATGTTACATTGCTGAAGTCTTCAATAAAATCGAAGGTTATGTCAAAGCTGAATTTGCTTCCTATACCGGGTACGCTTTCCACAATAAGCTTTCCACCCATAAGCTCGATATTGTTATTAGCAATCGCAAGCCCTAATCCGGTGCCGCCGAACCTCCGTGTGACACTGTTGTCTGCCTGCATAAAAGGTTCAAATATTCGTGAGATTTGTTCTTGGGTCATTCCTATGCCCGAATCCTTTATCTCGAAACCGATTGTTGTGCTGTTCATTGTGGAGGATTTTACAGCCGCTAACAGCTTAACCGTGCCGACATTTGTGAACTTTATAGCGTTCGAGAGCAGGTTTATAATAATTTGCCGCAGTTTTATCGGGTCGCCGAGCAGTTTCTTGCCGAACGACGGTTCAGCATAACAGTATAACGAAATCTTCTTTTCTTCCGCTTTTGGTGCGATTATCGATTGGCAATATGAAAATACATCGGGCAGGTCGAAGGGGATTTTCTCCAATTCTATTTTGCCTGACTCGATTTTTGATATGTCTAATATGTCGTTTATGATTTCTAAAAGGAACAACGCACTTTCATGAATGTTGACAAGATATTCGTAGGTTTTTGGGGGAACATCATCGTCTTTCGCAAGCTCGGAAAAACCGATTATACTGTTCATCGGGGTTCTGATTTCGTGGCTCATATTAGCTAAGAAGCTGCTTTTCTGCTTGCTGTGCAGCTCTGATTTTTGCCGCATTTCGTCAATGCTCAGCAACACTAAGCTGAGGATTGTTGCCATAATTATTCCGAGAACACTTACTAAAAGAATCATTATGTATAAATCTGCGTAGTATTCTGCTTCGGGTATAATAAAACATACGTACCAGTCGTTATATACAACCTGAGCATATAAAAGTGAGTTTTCATTGTAATGATTGGTAAATTTAAACTGTGCCACCTCTCTCAATCCGCTGTCCACGAGCGGAGCGAGTTCCGGGCTGAATATACTTAAACTCTTACCGATTGCTCTTTCGTCAGGGTGAACGATTACGATTTGGTTGTTGTCTGCAATGCAACCGTAGCTGTTTTCGGAAATATCGCTATGAACAAGTTTTGCGATTATGTCAAGCGGAACGTCCATTGAAACTACGCCGAGCAGCTTCCCCTCTTTATCATATAAACAGCGTGCATAACCGATTACAGGGGTGTTTGTGGGAATGTCCATATATACCGATGTCATTGCAATTTCACCCCCCGCTTCAATTGCGGCAATATACCACGGGCGTTCGGTTGCATCGTAGTTATCAACGGGTATCCAGTCGATTCCGTTATAAAAGTCGTCAAATATGTCAAAATAACCGTAAATACTGTAAAAAGTATACGATTGTATTTTTTCTTTGAATTCGTCTGACGAGCATTCTCTCATATAAGCCTTGACAGCATCAAAGTCTTCGCCCCTTATAATCATATCTTGAATGTTATCGGCAATCAGCCCCAATGCAATCTTAGGCTCGGGAAGCACATAAGACAGTGTGGAGCTGACGTTGTTGATTGATTCCTCGGCGTGTTTGGATATTCTGCTGTTTAATGTATTAAACATGATTATGCAGCTTGTGATAATCATCAGAATAAACGCCGCATACACCAAAACCACTTTAATGTACGCTTTGTCGAACAGTATTCTGCGGAAAGAAAAACGTGTTTTTGTCAGTGTACTCATTATGAAGTGTGTCCTTTCAGCAGATATTCACGCATTGTACGAAGTAATTCTGCAATGTCAACGGGTTTGCCTAAATGACCGTTCATTCCGGATTCAAGACATTCCTCAATATCCTCTTTAAAAACATTCGCAGACATAGCAATAATCGGGACGGTTTTGGCGTTGGGGTGGTTTAATTTCCTGATTTCCTTTGTCGCTGTATTACCGTCCATTATCGGCATTTGTATATCCATGAAAACTAAATCGTAATAGTTTGAGGGGGATTTTTTGAATGTTTTAACCGCTTCCTCACCGTTTTCGGCACAATCGATGCTTATTCCTGTGTCCTCAAGCAAAGCCATTAATATTTCGCGGTTGATTTCCACGTCCTCTGCCAGCAGAATTCTGTTTTCTTTGAATATTCCGGTTATATCGTCATCGGGTTTGTCGTCGTTATTTTCGTCTATCCCGATTGCCTCTGTGATTGCGTTTGCAATTGCTGACGGGAATAACGGCTTTGACAGGAATTTGTCTACACCCGCTTTTTGTGCTTCCTCTGTAATTTCGCACCATTCTGCCGCTGAAATCATGATTACAACAGTGTTGTCCGGGTTTTCTGATTTTGATTTAATCTCCTGTGCTAATTCCAAACCGTCCATCTCCGGCATTTTCCAGTCAACGAAACATATGTCATACATTCCGTTTTTCCCGATTAGTGCAAGGGCCTCCATGCCGCTTTCAGCGGTGTCGCAGGAGGTTCCGAAGCGTTGCAGTATGTCGTTGAAGTATTCGAGGATTTCCACATCATCGTCAACCGCCATGATGGAAACATTGTCCCAGTTTACGCCGATTTCTGCCAGACAGGGCGAACTCTTTGTTCCGCGTTCTGTCGTGAATGTGAAAGAAAACGATGAGCCTTTGCCAAGCTCTGACTTGAGTTCAATGGTCCCGCCCATCATTTCGACAATGCTTTTGGAAATGGTTAATCCTAAGCCTGTTCCGCCGAATTTCCGAGTCGTTTGTACGTCTGCCTGCTGGAATGAATTAAATAGCTTTGCCTGCTGTTGTTCGGTTATGCCTATCCCCGTATCCGTGACGGTAATGCGGATTGTGTAAATATCGTTTTCTATTCCGATGAAACGTGCATCTAATTTAATTGAGCCTTCCTCAGGGGTGAATTTTACGGCGTTTCCGAGTAGATTTGTGATTACTTGTGCTAACCTCTGCTCGTCCCCAATTAGTCTTCTGGGGATAGATTTGTCAATATAAACAGTCAGTTCCTGCTTTTTTTCGGCGGCACGGAAGCCGACTATGTTAATTACACGCTGCAGCATTTTCTCGAAATTGTATTCATCATTAGATAATTCAAACTTGTTGGCTTCAATTTTTGACATGTCTAAAATATCGTTTATTACCCCCAGCAGATGCTGTGAGGCGTTTTCAATTTTGTCAAAGCATTGTGTCATGCGTGTCATATCTGAAGCGGATTTGCCGATAACCGTCATGCCGATTATCGCATTCATGGGGGTGCGTATTTCATGGCTCATGTTCGCCAAAAATGCACTTTTGTGCTTGTTTTCATAATCGGCTTTTACCCTTAAACGGTCAATCTGTATGAGTATAAATACTAATACCGTCGCAAGAATTGTTCCGATTAATGTGAGTGTGGCTGCCATAAATGATACATCATTGTAGTATTGCTCTTTTGGGGTTACAAAGCCTATATACCAGCCGTTTTGTATTCTTTTAAAAAATGCAAGCGATTCCTCCCCTTTATAGCTTGTCATTTCATATTCAAAAACCTTACCCACGGATTCTAATTTCTCTGTCATAGCCCATGCAGGGAATTCGTGGTTTCTCATGCTCATTCCAACATATTCGGTGTTGGGGTGTGAGAGAATTATGAAATCACTGCTTGCTAACATTCCGTAGCCACCTTGCTCTAACGCTGCGTCAACCACCTGCTGTGCGATATTATTAATCGGAATGTCGATAGACACAACTGCTAAAAGCCGTTCGTTTTCATCGTAAACAGCACGTGAAATTGAATATACCAATTCGCTTGACCTTGCGTCAATATACGGTTCGTCTTCTGTGGTTTTTCCGCCTGCCTCTATTGCTGAAATATACCACGGTCTGTTCTGGGGAACAAAATCGGCATCGGGAATCCAGTCGCTTCCGATGATAAAACCCTCCTCACCGTCTAACGTAGAAAACCAGCCGTAGACAAATCCGAAATCCTCTGTTATATTATTGGATTGCTCCATTAGATAGTTACAGAGCGATTTTGTGTAGGCTTCAAGCGATTCTAAATCATATCCCTGTAAAATCATGTCGCTTATTGTATTATGGAAAATGGAAAAAACTAATTCAGATTCGTTAATTACAGTTTCAACAATAGCTTGTTCTGAATCAATTATACTTTCGGCATGGTTTACAATATGCCCGTATACTATACTGCTGGAGAATTGATAGCTTAAGGAAACCATGATTATAAACGCAATTATCACAAATGCGATTTGAATGTATAAGGATTTAATTTTCTTCATTTCGGTTCGCCTTTCGGGATAGTTTTAGTTTATTCGGGTTTGTCAATAATTGTAGTTGAAGCCTGCTTTATTTGGCTTTCGATAGATTTGAACACATCAGCAATGAGCGGGTCGAAGTGTTTGCCGCTGTCTTCCATAATGATTTCGAGTGCTTTTTCATGGGTGAACGGTTTCTTGTAGGGGCGTTCGGAAACAAGGGCATCGTATACATCTACTACTGCCATAATTCTGCCTTGGAGCGGTATGTCAGTTCCGCTTAATTTGTACGGATAGCCTGTGCCGTTCCAGCGTTCGTGGTGATAAGCCGCAATTTTTTTGGCGTTATACAGGAACTCTGCATCGCCTGTGCGTGCGATTGCTTTGTCAATAATCCTCCCACCCTCTGCCGAATGGCTCTTCATTATATCGAATTCCTCGTCTGTTAATGAGCCGGGCTTGTTCAAAATAGAATCGGGGATTACTATTTTCCCTATGTCATGTAAACGTGCTGATGAGATTACAGATTCTAAATCCCAACCGAGAATTTCATCGGTGTAGACGCCTTGCTCTATCATGGCGTCAATCAGTATTTCAACGTAAATCGAGGTTCTGTCAATATGACCGCCTGTGTTTTTGTCACGGTTTTCAACAAGGTCTGCCATTGTATATACTATGCCGTTTTTCAACGATATAAGCTGTTGAGTGCGTTCTCGGATTAATTCGTCGATGTTGAGGTGGTTTTTAATTCGGTTAAGTAATACCGGTTTGGAAAACGGTTTCATTATGAAATCGACTGCACCGAGTTTTATTCCGTGAGCCTCACTTACGTCATCGGTTCGCCCTGTCAGAAATATTACGGGGATTTCGGAATAATCGCTTTCTTTTAGTTTCATCATTGCCTCGAAACCGCTCATTTCCGGCATTTCAACGTCCAAAAGAATTAAGTCGGGGTCGAATTTTTCGAGTGCCGCAAACATCTTCGCCGCAGATGAAAGAGCAACCACACGGTAATGCTCTGATAATGCCTCCTCCGCTGTGGTGAGGTTTGAAATTACATCGTCTACTAAAAAAATTGTTTTTTTCTTAATTATCATATCATTCCCCTTATATTTCTGTGTGTTTATTAATCGTGTTTATAAGCATATCGGGATTAAACGGTTTAATCACGAGGGCGACTGCACCCGCTTCTATGCTTTGAGCTTTAATCGTTTCATCGTCGTGCCCTGTCAGGAAAATAACGGGAATGTCGCTGTAATTCGGGTTTTCTTTTAGTTTTGCGATTGCTTCAAGCCCGTTCATCTCCGGCATTTCTACATCAAGCAGAATTAAATCGGGTCGCTTTTTTTCTAAAAGCACAAACATCTTTTTAGCTGACGGCATTGTCAGAATTCTGAAATCGTTCTCTAACGCCGTCGCTGCCATTGTTAAATTAGAATCGTTATCGTCTACAACAAATATCAGCTTCATAAATAAAACTCTCCTATTTTTTGTTTACAATTAATACGGCTTCGGTAATAAGGCTCGGTTCGCCGAATATGATTGTTTCCAAGCGTTCATCGGTTACTGCCCATGTTGCCGCACTCATATCAACTTCACCCGAATTTACATAATCGTCTATTCTTTCGTAATCAATGATAACAACCTCAATACTCATTCCGAGGTAATAAGCGAAACGCTGTGCCATTTCTATGTCGAAGCCTACTAATACTCCGTCATTGTAGTAGCTTAGCGGGGCATAGTTTCCGGTGTCGCAGACTCGTAGGGTTCCGTTTTCACCGGTTAATTCAAATTGGGGAATATCCTCAAACGCGGGGAGTCCCCCTCCGAGCCAGCGGTTAAGGATTTCCTCGAATGTGCCGTCTGAAACGATTTGAGCGAACCATTCGTTATATTTATCCCTGAGTTCCTCTGTGTGGAAGATGTGTGCGGCTTTATTTATATAGATATATTCGGGGACGGGAATATAATCGAATTCGGGGTATACGCCACTGTTTTCAAGCCTGCGTATAAAACCGTCACTAATCAGAATGGCATCGACATTACCGTTACGCAAAGCGTTAAGCATGTTATCTGTGTTAGTGTATTCCTGTGTGCGTGCTAAGAATACGTCACGTGATAAATCACCGTATATATCACCTGCCTCAACAGCAATTGTTTTCCCTGTGCCGATATAATCGGTGTAGTTGCGTGATTTTGAACAAGCGGTTATTGTCAGCATTAATATTGCAAATACTGTTAAAAACGCAGTAATTCTATTTAGCTTTTGCATAAACGTAAACGCCTCCGCATTATATAATCTTTTAGGTATTGTGCGATTTTTTCACGCAGGACTGCATCGTTAATCGGTTTAACTATAAAATCGCTTGCACCGAAGTTAATCGCCGCTGAAACAGTGTCAAGTGAGTTTTCTGAGGTTAAAAAGATAATCGGGGTATCTTCGTGTTCGTTGAATTTGCGGATTATGGGGATTAAATCAAAGCCGTTCAAAACAGGCATTTTACAGTCAAGCAAAAATAAGTCGGGTTTTATCATTGCCAAAACTTCTTTACATCTTTCCGACTGGGGCAGAGTGTATACCGTGTATTCATTGCCCAGCAAAGCTTTGACTGATGTCAGTATACTCGGGTTATCATCAATCGCAAGAATGACAGGTTTGTTTTGTGCTTGAATTGCGGGGTCGAATTGGTATTCGATACATTCAATCAATTCTGCGTCAACATACGGCTTTTTCACGAGGTCAGCCGCCCCTAAGTTCATCGCTTTGATTACGCTTGCTTTATCGTTTTTTGATGTGAGAAATATTACCGGAATGTCGGCATGGAGCGGGTCTGCTTTGATTTTTTTGATGATTTCAAAACCGTCCATGTCGGGAATGTAAATATCTAAAAGAATTAAATCCGGTTTGACTTTTGTGAAAAGCTCAAGCATTTCTTCATAAGTCTGCGAGGGATATACGTCATAATGCTTCTTTAGTCGTTCTTTGGTTGATATTAGTTGAAAGCTGACATCGTCAACCAAAAATATTTTTCTGCGTGTTTTTTCCATGGCTTTTCTCCTTTTTTCGGAATTATGTTATTTTTAGCATTTCGGACAGTTTTTCTGCGATTTCCCCGAATTTCAATAAATCGAAGTTCTCACGTAACCACGGTGCAAGTTCGTCATCGGAACTGTAAGTATATTTTTCGATTTCTGCCATCGCTTGTTCTGCCGTGTCAATATCGAAGCTGTTACAGGCGGTCAGCAGTTTTGAAAGTGTTTCAGTGTCGGGCTTGTCTTTTTTTGGTTTGGGATTCGCTATGTCTATAGCGGTCAGCATGTTGTTTAATTCTGAAATGAATTGGTTCACGGTTTCAAGAAATGCGGTGTTATTCTTGTTTATATAATCCGTGTCGCCGAGTTTTGCCGCTTTTTCCAATTCCTCGGCAGGTTTAGCGATTTGTTCCGCAAAAATATCGCGGCTTGCACCTTTTATCCCGTGAACCTTGATTTCATAATCTGAGATGTCCTCTGCATTAATCTCGCTTACAACTGCACCGATACTTTTAGTGTAGGAACGCATAACTTTCAAATATGTCTCTTCGTCGCCGTCGTAGCGTTCAACGCCTTTTGCTAATCTTTCGGCTTCTTCAAAATCGCTGTGCAAAACGTATTCCTTAATTCGGGACAGCACAGGACTGTTCCCCATGCTTGTAAGAATATCCAATGCACCTTTCCTGTTATAGTCTGAGCATAATTCGATGACATTACGCAGTTTTTCAAGTTGGATTTCCGGGTCTGTTTCTTTGCTGCCGGACGATTCTGTTTTTTCTAATTTTTCTAATAATGTGCGTAGCTTTGTCAGAAAATCTGGGGAGGCGGATTTGATGAACTCGGTGTTCTTTTCCCTTCCGCCGCTTTCTAATTGCCGTGCCGCTTCGGAAAGCTCTCTTTCGCCGATGTTCCATAGTGAGCTTTTTATTCCGTGGACGGAGATTATAAATTCCTGTAAAGCCTCTTCTTTATTCAAATCGGACAATCCTTCGAGAAGCGTGACTGTTTTCCTTGCATCACGAATAAAGGATTCAAGCATTATTATGTCTGTTTGCGGTTTTTCCGCTTTTTCTTGGTCGTTTGTGTTATTTTTTTGTAAACGTGCGGCTTTAATGACCTCCGGGGATTGTTTGTCACGGATTAGTTTGTTCAGGATAGTGTTCAATTGCCGTGTGTCTACCGGTTTAGAAAGGAATTCATCAAATCCGTTTTTTAAGAACATATCGGCTTGACCCGCAACCGCATTCGCAGTGAGTGCAACAATCGGTGCAGTGTATCCGAATTCACGAAGTAGCTTTGTTGTTTCAATCCCGTCCATCTCGGGCATCATATGGTCCATGAATATTACATCGTATGTTAAGCCGCTTTTGACTAAGTCAATCGCTTCACGCCCGCATGATGCAACATCAATCTTCAGTTTGTACGGTCTCATTAAACCTGTCGCAACATATAGGTTGGTTTCCACATCGTCAACAACGAGGACACTTCCGTAAGGCATCGGTTCACGCACCATTCGCCTTTTCTTCCTGTTTGATGCGTCATTAGTGCGGAACAACCGTAAATTATCGGCAACCTCTTTTCCAATCGGTTCGTTTGTAACAGGCTCTTGCAGTAGCTTTATTGTGAAAGATGAGCCTTTACCCGGTTCGCTTTCTACAGTAATTACGCCATTTATCAGTTTAACTAAACGCTGTGTGATTGCAAGACCTAAGCCTGTTCCCTCTGCTTTGTTACCGGATTCGGTGTTGAAGCGAGTGTATTCATTAAACAGACGTTCTAATTGTTCCTCTGTCATGCCTATTCCCGTATCACTCACTGTAATAACCAAGGATATGTATTCAACAGCTTCTGTGGGTTCGCAGGAAACCTTTAGCGATACCTTACCCGAATCGGTGTATTTGAAGGCGTTTGACAGTAAGTTGTTTAGAATTTGTTTTATGCGAAGCTCGTCTCCGATTAGTTTTGCGGGGGTATTTTCGTCAACCTCAACCTCAAAGCTGATGGATTTACTGTCGTCAAGCCGCATTAAATTAAGCTGTACGGAATCATTAATTAAACTCGCTATTGAATATTTGGCAGTGATAATATCTAATTTACCTGCTTCGATTTTTGAAAAATCAAGAATATCATTGATTATTCCGAGAAGCATGTCGCAGGAATTGTAAATTCTGTCCAACCCGTCCTCAATCGTTTCGGGAAGAGTCTCACTCTGCATTAAAATCTCGGTTACGCCGAGAATTGCGTTCATTGGTGTGCGGATTTCATGGCTCATGTTTGCGAGGAATACAGATTTAGTTTTATTGGCGATTTCTGCTTCGTCACGGGCTTTGTGCCGCTCGAACCCCGATATTGCCAATGCCATGAGGTCGGCAAGCGAGGAGGCGAAGTTCTGTTCCTCAATTAACCATTCACGCCTGCCGGGGTATTCCTTGCAGTCGTTCTGTTCGACGCAGACCACTCCAACCAACTTGCCTTCAACATAAATGGGGGCATCAAGTGCGGCACAAAGGCAGGAATTCTCACCGCCTGTGATTAGTTCGCAATCGGTAGAGTTGTTCATGATAATCAAGCGTTCGGTTTTGAGAAGCTCTACATATTCCGGGCGACACTCTAAATCGAAATTGCCTAAAACAGTATGCTCTTTATTTGTGTGATTGTAATATGAAAGGTTTTCAAGCTCTGTTTGGTTGTCTGACATTAGCCAGACTCCGATATTGTCGGCGTTTAATGCACGGCAGCCCTCCTTGGTAATGACGTTGGCAGCGTTTTTCAAATCGCCGTCGGAGATGGTGGGAGATTGCGTTATTCTTGCTAATGCTCTGCTTAGCTTTTTAGCGTATTCATATATTGCTTTCGACTGGCGTTCTTTTTCTACACGTTCGGTTATATCGTGTGATACGCCGATAATTCCGACTGTTTCATCGTTTACTATCAGCGGAATTTTTATTATTTCATAAAGCGGTAATGCTCCGTTAATGTGCGGGACAATCTCTTCGGTTATTACGGTTTTTCCCTCTTTTATCGCTTTGTTATCCTCTTCAACGAACCTTTGTGCTAAATCAGCAGGGATTCCCAGCCCGCCCACATCGTCTTTCCCGATGATGTTTTCCTTTTCTAATCCGAAATGCTCCACTAAGCTTCTGTTACAATCCATATATATCGAGTTTAAGTCTTTTGTGAAAATGTGGTTGGGAATTGTATCAAAAACCGCTGTCAATGTAGCTGTTTGAAGAGCAAGCTCGTTTGTTCGTTTGTTGACCAAAACCTCTAAATTCTTGCCTGTGCGGTGACTCCTTAAAAGAAAAGCGATTACTAAAATAAGAATGAACACCGAAAGAATTACCATGCCGATTAGCCACGGCCTTTGTGCTTGTGCCATGCTTAACAGATAATCATATGTTCTGTGCATCCACTGTGATGAAATAATATCTGTGTCAATCAAAGCCATCGACTTGTTAAAAATTGAGCACAGTATTTCTTCGTCTTTGTTAAATCCAAACCCCGATTCAAAGTTGTTGTTAAATATAATGTTGGCTTTGTAATCCGGAAGCTCCATGTAGTTTGTTAAGTGCAGGAGCGTACTGTAATTGCTCATAACCATGTCGATTTCGCCGTTTGCTAATGCCTGCAAAGCGAATTCCTGCCCGTCGTATATTACGGAATTTTGATGGTTGGGGAACAGCTTTTGGAAAAATTCGGTGTGTGCGGTATTCCTGCTCAAGCCTACACGGGTTGAATAAACCTCTGCCATTGGGATATTACGATGGTCTATCCTTGATATTAGTACCGAGGTGTCAGACATAAATGAATGGTCGAGCCATAAATAATCCCCCTCTCGCTCGGGAGAACGGATTAGTTCGGAAATAAAGGGAATGTCCCCATTTTCAAGCATGTTCCGCAATGCGTGAAACTCCACGTTTGTTTCGTTGGCTACTTTAAATTCTATTCCCGTAAGTATTGTAACCTCATCAAGAACGTCAAAGCATATTCCCTGCCATTCGTTATAGCGGGAATTGTAGAAGCTGGCGGGGTAATTATCGTATTCTGCACCGAAATATACAACAGGGTTATTTTTTATGTAATCGAGTTCCTCCTGAGTGAATTGTGAAAACAACTTGTTCCTTTGATATTGGCGGTGTCCCTGTTCGTATTTTTGGTTTAAATAACTCATTGAGTTGTTTTCAAGGGCTTTTTGCACGGTGTCTATTATTATTTTTAATTCGGAGTTCTGTGTGGTAAGTGAAACGGGTGAATAGATTAAGGGAAGAAAAGGTGATGTTATGATTTCACCGAATTCGTCGAAAATAGCTTCTGCGTGGCTTTCGGCAAGCAGGGCATCAATTTCTCCGGATTTCAGCATTTCATAAGCGGTTATGTATTCCGGTACAAATACAGGTTCAAACTCCTCCATAGCGTAGAGCAGAACATCCTTAGCACTCGAAGAGTTTTCGAGTAATGCGAAACGGGGCAGGCGAGTTTCTCTGATTTCGGAAATGGGTACACTGTTTGTAAGCCGAAAGTATTTAATGGAACGCTGTGCTATGGCGTCGGTCATGAAATATGTGTCGAGCCGTTCGGGGGTGCGGGTCATTGTCCCGGTGAAGTCGATTTCGCCCGTTTCAAGCCCTTTGAGTATGTCTTGCCACGGGTGATGCTCCGGTTTGAATTCAATCCCGAAAATTTCGGCGAGCCATTCGCAAACATAGAGGGAATATCCGTTTATGTTATTGTCGGAATCGAGAAACGCCTCTGTGCTGACCATCATTGCGTAGGAAAAGTATGGCTTGCCGGAAGATTTTTTTTGTTCAACCAAGTTTTTGATTTTTTGAATATCTTCTTTTGTTATGCCGGGAATATCTTGCAATGAAGTGAACTTTACAGGATTATTGGACTTGTTCGCAGTGGGAACACATCCAGCAAAAGAGCCGAGCAGAATTATTATACAAAGAATGGTGCAGATAACCCTTTTTCTCATGTGGTTTCACTTACCCTTTCAAGAAAAATATTAAAGACTTATAGTTATTATAACAGATGTCCGACGGATTTGCAAGTAAATATGACAATTTACTCAAAAAGTTTGAAAATGTGAAATGGCGTTACAAAAAACGCTTGACATTTCGATGGAACACTGGTACAATGTGCTTTCATTGAATAATAACGGAGGAAATATGCCGCAATTGAACTGTAGAAATTTAACCCTCGGGTATGAGGGGAGAACAGTGATTTCTGACCTTTCGTTTTCTGTGGATGTCGGCGATTATCTTTGTGTTGTCGGAGAAAACGGTTCCGGTAAGACTACGTTGATGAAAGCATTGTTGAATTTGAAAGCACCTTTGTCGGGGCAGATTGTCAGAGGAGGCGGGTTGGGGATTGATGAAATTGGTTATCTTCCGCAACAGACCGCAATTCAAAAAGAATTCCCCGCTTCTGTGAGAGAGGTAGTCCGCTCCGGTTGTTTGAACCGTTGCGGTGTACGCCCTTTCTACAGTAAAGCGGAGAAGCAGATGGCTGAGGATAATATGGATAAGCTCGGTGTTTTAGAGCTTGCTGACAGGTGTTATCGTGAATTGTCGGTTGGTCAGCAGCGGCGAACTCTTTTAGCGAGAGCGTTGTGTGCCACTCAAAAGCTCTTGCTTTTAGATGAACCTGCGGCGGGGTTTGACCCTGTGGCTTCATCCGAAATGTATGACGTTATCGAGAGGTTAAATTCGGATAATGTAACGATTATTATGATTTCTCACGATGTTGACGCTGCTTTGAAATATGCTTCACATATTCTTCATATTAATGTGGGCGGTTCTTTGTTTTTCGGAAGTAAAGCGGATTATCTGAAAAGTGAGGAGGGACGCATATATAAGGCACATAGAGGTTTGTTATAGATTTATCCCCATGCCACGTCGTCAAGCCATATCCACATAGCAGGGCGGATTCCGTATATAGAATCGGCAAATGAACCACCTACAGATACACCGCCATAATTCAATACAATAACTATTGTGTCATCATAATAGCCGGGTGTACGCAGCCACCACCGCGTTGTGTCCATATTTTCTTCCCGATTAATGTGGCTTGCCATTCTTTCATCGTTATATTCATCGTCGATGTACATAGATGGGTGCTCGCCAACTACTACGTATTCGCCATCTATAAATTCAAGCCATTCTTCCATTGGTCTGTCACGTAACTGACCGCTGTTACCAAAGAACAGCAATTCTTCAAGGCTTAACAAGAATATGTAGTCGTAGGTGTCTTCGCCGCCGTATGTTCCAAACCATGGGTTGTCGTTGTTTTGGACGTATGAGTGGACTATTCGCTCTCTGTCAATTTCATTGAAGGTTTCATAAAAGAAATACATGTTTAAATAATTTCGGATGTCGCTGTTCTCCCAAGTAACTCCTCGACCTATATGGAAATCCTTATTTTCTAAAACATATTCGGAGATAATAAGTGCCGGGCCGCCGCTTTCTTTGTGAAGAATTCGCCATTGATACCCGCCGAACTCAATTATTGAGCCGGTAATGTATACATTATCGGGGGACAGAGAACCGTCTGTAGGCGGTTCGTATGGCGGGAACGTGTCGAAGTGTTCATCGGAAACGACGGTGTCTGCTGTTTCATCGGTGTGATTATCTTGTGTTGGTTCTGTTGATTTTTCTGTGGAGCTGACGGTTTTTCCGACGGGTATATCGTCGTCAATCGGGGGTTTGCCGGAGTTACCCCATATCGCTATTGAGCCGATTATTATTGCTGTGATTAACAGAAGCGACGCCGCAACACCTATCAGTATTTTCGGGAGCTTACTCCCGGTTTTTTTCTGCGTTTTTTCTGTGGGTGGTGTGGGGGTGCTTTTTAAAAATTTTTCTGCCAAGCGGTCGATGGCGGCATCAAAGTATTCATGGCTGTTGGCGTTAACACCGTTTTGCATTCTTAATTCCTCGATGTCGTCGGGCAGTATATCGGGGAATGCAAAGTCTCGCAGCATTAATGGTACAATGTTCTTCTTGTGTTTAAGTGCGTGGGCGATTTCTGCACGAACCCAGTCACCCTCATTTATACAGCGGTCGAGACAGCCTTTTGAGCAGACAAGCACTATGTCTGTGCAGTTTTCGATTACTGTAAATAGTGCTTTGTTAAAGCTGCCCGAGTTAAGGCTTTCGATGTCTAAAAAAACACGGAAGCCTTTTGCGGATAAACGGTCACGCAGAAGGATTGCCATTGTTTCTCCGCCGTCACGCCTGTAAGAAAGGAAAACATCGTATTTTTCGGTGTATAAGTCTGCCATATGTATAAACCCCTTTCAGATTGTTTTATAATTCTAACCATTTTATACCGGTTACGTATATTATTTCGCATGCACCTGCCCCTGTGTCTGTCCTTGTTGTGCTTGTGTTCATGTAATAATACCCACCTGTGATTGTTTCCCAATAGACGTTTACTAAGTAGCCCTCGATTTTAACATAGTCCCCCTCTTCAATGGATTTGATGAGCTTTTTTATGTTGTTGTCGGCGGGGATTAAATGGCAGTTGGCTGAGTTGTGGGCGATTTTATCTAATCCGCCGATACTGTTGAGCCATTGTCCGTCGGTTACATAATAGCTGTAAAACCTGCTTTGAGGAGTACCCCATTCTATTTTTTCGTCAACTTTTTTATCTGCTAATATGTCCCAAGCTAAGGCTACGTCAACCGGGGCAAGGTCGTTTCTTGTGCCACCTCTGTAATGCTTTACAACAACCGCTCTTCCTGATATAGAGTATTTCGCCACATATGTGAGTTTCACGTTTGTTGATGATATACGGACGGTGGTTTCTCCTGTGGTGTCGGTTTGGACAGGTTGATTAAAATAATGCAGGCTACTGACTTTTTCGGTGTAGTTTTCTTTGCTGGCTGAGCCACCTATGGAATCGGTTGTGAAGTTGGCGATTATGATTATGGATAGTATGACGATTGATACGCTTAATGCGATTAATGTAGTTTTTTTACTCAAAAAATCACCCTCCTCGCTTTTTCTTCTTTGTCATGAATTTTCTCGCAAGCGGGATTCCTAATTTGAACCATAGCGGTTCCATGCGTTTTGCCACTTTTTTTAATTCGGCTTGTATGGGGATTGACTGCGGGCACAGGGGTTCGCATTTTGAGCAGTTTATGCAATCGCTCGCTCTGCCTTTAGGGGAGATGATTGCACCTGTTTCCAAAATGTATTTACTGTAGGATTTTTTTATGGCGTAAAACGAATTATATGCCGAGAAGCAACCCGGTATGTTCACGCCGACGGGGCAAGGCATACAGTATCCGCAGGCGGTGCAGGGGATTCGGTTTTGTGCTTTGTAGGCAGAGGTGAGCGATTCGACGACTTGCTGCTCTTCGTCTGTGATATAGGGTTCATTGGCTGATTCGATGTTCTCTTGTAATTGTTCCATATTCGCCATTCCGGAAAGCAATAACGTAACCTCGCTGTGATTCCAGACCCAGCGTAATGCAAGGTCGGCAGGGGATTGTGTTATTTTTGTCGGAGAATTAACTAATAAACCGCCTCGTAACGGTTCCATAATCATTACGGGAATGTTTTTTGAGTGAGCGTATTGCAGTCCCTGTAAGCCGGCTTGGTGGTTTATGTCGAGATAATTATACTGAATCATGCAGAAGTCCCATTTGTATATGTCGACTAAGTCGTTGAAGTCTGTCTGCTTTCCGTGATATGAGAAGCCGATGTTCTTGATTTTGCCTTGTGATTGTTTTTCATGAAGCCAGTCCTCTATCCCTGCCTCACGGAGCTGTTTCCATTGGTCGGGATTGTTTAGCATGTGCATGAGGTAATAGTCAATATAATCAGTCTTTAAGCGGGATAGCTGTTTGTTGAAAATCCTCTCGAAGTCGTCGAATTTCCTGCACATGAAAACCGGCAGTTTCGTGGCGATGTTGACCTTTTTACGCAGGTCGTTCTTATGCAGGACGTGACCCAACGCCTCCTCGCTGCCTTTGTAAATGTAGGCGGTGTCGAAGTAGTTAATCCCTGCGTTTATAGCAGTTAGTATGAGTTCTTCTGTCTTTTCCGGTTCACTCGGGAAACGCATACAGCCGAATCCGAGGATTGATAGGTTGTTTCTTTGTTGCATGAGATTATTATAGCATGGAGTGGGGAGAATGTCAAATGGGACGAAACAATTGACAGTTGACAATGTACAATTGACAATTGTTGGGGCGGGAAAAGGGGACGGGTGGTATGAAGGGGAAACGGGCGGACAGGGTCGTCCGCCCCTACGGAAAGACATTGGTTTTACCAAAACCACCCCGTCCCTGCGGGACACCCCTCCAGGGGAGGGTATCCCTTTCTGCAGAAAGGGGATGGCAGATTGTGAGTTATGGGGTTTTGTGCAGGTTGCACAAGGGGGATTTAAAAAATTTTGAGAGAGTTTAGTAGAAAATAACACAGGTACAGAGCAAGGATGTAATTAACTGAGTTCTGTAAAAGCAATCGTGAAAGCGGTTGCTTTTTTGTTGCATATGCAACGGAAGTTGGCACCGGGGAGAGTTATATGAAACAGCAAAGTACAGTTCACTAACTGTACTTTGCTGTTTTATTCAGAGCTTTTAAGTTATGCAGCTTTATCGGAATAATTAATAATAGCAACCTCGGTTAAAGAAGTTTTTAATTTGTTTACAATAGTTTCAAGTTGTGATGTTACTTCGTCGTTGTAATACGTTTCTCCGCATTGAGTGCATTTTTCGCAAGGGACATCTCTTATGATAATAACACGACGATTTTCAAGATTTACAACGTGGTTTGTGATGTCCTCTTTTAAAGAGCCTTTGCAATAAAAACAATTCATAAATTATAGCTCCTTTGATTGATTTATTATTGCATAGTATACGCAATTCTTCTATTGTTATCATTCATTAACCACCCCTTTGTTATCCATAATATTATACCACATGTAAACAGTTCTGTCAATGAAAAAGTTTTGTTGCAATTGCAACGGAAGTTGGCACCGGCGAGAGTAAAAATGTGATATAGTGTTATTGTGGTAGAATAGTGAGAGGGAGAAATATTTATGAATGAAAAAATTAGGTTAAAGGAAGCAGTCGGGAAAGGCTATGATGAGTTTTGGACGTTTAAGGGGCGGTATCGTGTGGTGAAAGGAGGGAGAGCTTCCAAAAAATCGAGGACTGCGGCGTTGTGGTTTATTTCAAATATGATGAAACACCCCGACGCTAACTTATTAGTAATCAGGAAAACCTATAACGCTTTGGAGAATTCTTGTTTCTCGGAGTTGAAATGGGCGATTGACCGATTGCAGGTCGGCGAGTTATGGACGATGAAAACCTCGCCTTTGGAAATGAGCTTTGTAAATGGCGGGAAAATCTATTTTAAGGGATTGAGCGATTCGATGAAAGTAACCGGCATTACTGCCGATAAGGGGAAAATCTGCTGGTTATGGATTGACGAGGCTTATGAAATTAATGACGAGAACGATTTTAATATGCTTGATGAATCTATCAGAGGAAAGATTAATCCGGGGTTGTTTAAGCAGACTACATTAACATTTAATCCGTGGAGCGGTAACCATTGGTTGAAGAAGCGATTTTTTGATAATACAGATGACGGGGTTTTGGCGATTACCACTGACTATACCTGTAATGAGTGGCTTGATTCTGCTGACCTGCACTTTTTTGAGAAAATGTGCCGTGATAATCCGAGGCGGTTCAAAGTAGCAGGGAAGGGCGACTGGGGTGTTTGCGACGGGTTGGTTTATGAAAACTGGGAGGAAAGCGAATTCGATTATAAGAAGATTGCCGGGAAAAAAGGAGTTAGGAGTGCTTTTGGGTTGGACTTCGGTTATACCGCTGACCCGACGGCGTTGTGTTGTATGTTAGTCGATGATTCTGATAAGATTATTTATATTTTTGACGAGATGTATGAGTATGGGTTGTCTAACAGGAAAATTTATGATGTTATTCGCAGCAAGGGTTATAAGAAGGAAGTGATATTCGCCGATTCTGCCGAGCCGAAAAGCATTGATGAGCTGTATTCCCTTGGGTTGAGAGGGATTAGAAAAGCTCGAAAGGGTAAGGACAGTGTCAGTCACGGGATTCAGTTTGTTCAGGGGTATAAGCTTGTTGTTTCGCCGAAGTGTGTGAATTTTCTGAAGGAGATTATGGCGTATTCCTGGGGAAACAGTATCGTTGACGGGAGGGTAGCCCCTAAAAGAGGGGATAACCACCTTATGGATGCGATGAGGTATGGGTTGACAGAGGTGAGTTCGGGGGGGCGGTTTGGGTTTTGAGATAAGGAATAGGGAGTAAAGTATTTTGTTGATTATAGTATTCAGTAAATTTACACCTTTACCAGAACCACCCCGTCCGCTGACGCGTCCACCCCTCCAAGGAGGGGGTGACAGGCTGCGAGTTATGGGGTTGTTTTTTCTTCTATGGAAGAGAGTATTTCGCTTGGTTTTATGTTTAGGGCAATGCCTATTCTGTAAAAGGTTTCGAGGGTTGGTTTTCGTTCGCCTCGTTCGATTGCACTGAGGTGGGTTCGCCCTATGTCTGCAAGCCCGCTTAATACCTCCTGTGACATTCCCTTGTTTTCCCGATATTGCTGGATTATATTGCCTACGATTTTTGCGTCAAGCATTGTTTCATTCCCCTTTTTTGATTAATTATAAGGGGGTTATTATGAAATGTTGAACACATATGTTGACAATTGAATACATTTGTGTTATAATGTTGGAAAAGGAGGAGGGTATGATGTTTAAATTGATTAAGTTATTAACAAACGGAAAAGGGAAACCATGTCCTGATTGTGGTAGCACCAACGGCTTGCCTTCATGCGGACGAGGCTTCCTACCATTTACACATTGATTTTATTCCGTTTTATACAGAAAAACGCAAGAGCGGATTATCAACGGGAGTGTCAATGAAAGCAGCACTATCCGAGCAGGGATTTACGAATAAGCACGTTAAAGCGAACAGCCTTATGGAGTGGCAGAATTCAGAATTTACGGTTATGGAGAATATTCTTAATAATCACAGCCTTGACCGTGATGTTAAGAACGCAAAACACAAGCACCAGTCTGTTCCCGAATACAAGGCTTCACGGGACTGGAAGAAATTCCCGAAACGGAAAAAGAATTTGACTACGTTGGAATGTTACGAGAATGATTTACGGGAAACTCGGCAAGAAAATTCATTGCTAAAAGCCGAGAATGATAAGCTGACTACAGAACGTAATTCGTCGTGGAAGTGTTTCTATTTCAATGACCCTGACAAACAATTATTTGTCATAAATGAACTTGAACGCTTGAATATTCCGTGTCGTGAAAGCAATACAGGATTTGAGGCACAGCAATGTCACGTTGAGAAAATTCGCAGTATCGAAAAGCAGTACAAGGCAGAGCCGATAAATCATAGAGATAGATTGCGGGACAAACTCGACAGAATAATTATGCAGGTCAATAGTTACGATAAGATTTTTGACGGCTTGAAGCACTACGGATATGAAATTAAACACGGTAAATATACATCTGTCAAACCACCGGACAGCGATAGATTTATACGGATAAAATCGCTTGGTGAATATTATAACGAGAACGCTTTGCGAAATCGGATAAATAACAAACTGCTCTTTGAATCTGATATAGATAATAGGATGAATGAAATTAAGGACAAATATTCGCTCAGTTATTTTAATGAAGCTACTGTTAAACAATACGTTCTTACTTTCAGAAAAGGAACGCTTCCCGCTCGGAAAATCCGCAAAGACAGGCCGTTTACATGGATAAATGATGTCGAGTTAGACCGCCTTGCAAGTCTGAACAAAAAAATAAAGAGTATCTTCACATAAGGAAGTCTAATTCACCAACCCCACGAACTTGTAATAAACCCTTATATCTCGCCTTTTCTCACCGTCAACGACTTCGCTCTCGCCGACTTCAATTCTGTCAATCAACACTTCGAGCGTTTCTCTGTCTAAATCCTCAATCGAGGATTTTTCTTTAATCAGCCGAATCCAATTTTCAATGTCGGCTAATTTTTGTTCCCGAACACTTGTGCTTTGATTTAGGTTGCTCAACTCTATTTCGAGAACCTTGCGTTTGTCTTCCAACGAGGTAATCATTTCACCGAATCGCTCATCGGAAATTATACCCTCACATCTGTCCTCATAAAGTTTCGCAGTTTGCATTTCAATAGAGTGCAGTTTCTGCTCTAAATCATGCTTTTGCTTCGCAGTATTTTGTCGCTTGGCAGTGCCGATTAACCGTTCTTGTAATTGCTCCAACATTCTGCTTTCGTTAAGCGTGATTTGCTCCGATATATTCTTGACAGCACCAAGAATAATTTGTTTCAACACTGTTTCGGGGATTGAATGTCGCGTGCAGAGAGTTCCGCATGAACTGCTGTACGTGCTGCAATAATAGGAAGTGTACACTTTACCTTTTTTACTCCGTTTAGAATCAACTAACGGTATCAGCGTTTTCCCGCAATTGGAACAAACAAGCATTTTTGAAAATAGACTGCTCTGTTTTTGACGGTGGTGTGCGACTTTCGCAGTCGCTTCTTGATTGATAGCTTGCACAGCTTCCCAAACCGATTTCTCGATTATAGGTTCATGTGTGTTTTCAACGCGTAGCCACTCGCTTTTGTCACGTCTAACTTGTTTTTTACTGCGGTGTGAAATGGTTTTGCGTTGATTGTGAATGGTATGCCCCAAGTAGATTTCGCTTTCGAGAATTCTTTTAAGGCAGCTTGCTTGCCACGCTTTTGAGAACTCTCGAGGTGCTTGCCTGTTCTCGCTGATATAAAAGTGCCATCTCGGAGTAGTGATATTACGTTCATTGAGATACTTGCAAATTGAATAGTACCCCATTCCGCTAACTCGCATTTCGTAGATTTTACGCACTATTTCTGCGGCAGGCTCATCAATTATCAAGCGATTTTTAGCTTCTTTGCTTTTGGTATAACCATACGGAGTTTCGCTTGCCAAGAACTGACCGTCTTTTGCTTTAGCAGTACGTACTGTCTTAATTCTGTCGCTCAGATTTTTGAGGTAGTAGTCGTTAAGTCCGTTAATAAAAGGAATAATATCATTCTCACCGTCCTCTGTGTCAACATTGTCCATCAAAGCAACGAATCTGCAACCGAGAGCAGGGAGTTCTTCTTCGAGATACTTGCCTGTTTCAAGGTAGTTCCTCCCGAACCTCGAAAGGTCTTTTACCAACAACAGATTGATTTTCCCGCTGCGAATATCACTTATCATTTCTTGAAAAGCAGGGCGGTCAAAATTTCCTCCACTGAATCCGTTGTCGATGTAGAACTTCTGCTCAATCCAACCGGGCATCATCGAGATAAACTGCGATAAGATTTGCTGTTGGCTCTCTATGCTTTGCGAATCGTCTTTATAGTCGGTGTCTTTCACGCTCAATCGAATATATGCACCGACATTGTAGAGTTTTTGAGCTGTGTTCATGCCGCACCCCCGATTTCGTCAATATTTCCTACATAATTATAGAAAACTTGAACTTCGCAAACACGCTTGTCATCAATGATTTGTGCTTCGCCAATAACGATTTTGTCTACAAGTAAGAGTAAAATTTCACTGTCGAGTGTTTCAAGCTGTGTGTATTGCTTAATCAGCTTTGCCCATGTCCCTGCATTGTCAGACTTCAACTTGATTTCACTTAAATTGCGTTCAAGTGTTTCAGCAGTACGCACCCTTTCAATACGTTCATTCTCGTATTTTTCAAGCTGTCTGCGGAAGAAGTCTTCGGGAACA
>Ga0123356_10000204_pt1 | contig 68773 bp, 56 predicted proteins | sample TergutEmb28metaG_2_FD_92546 | JGI IMG/M metagenome (GOLD analysis project Ga0123356, IMG submission 92546) | Embiratermes neotenicus P3 segment gut microbial communities from Petit-Saut dam, French Guiana - Emb289 P3 | ecosystem: Host-associated > Arthropoda: Insects > Digestive system > Gut ...
CTGGATAATAATTGGACAGGCCACACTTTGGCACAGGCTAATCTTTATGGATACGGACGAATGATATGGAATCCCGCAATAAACGCTAAAGATATCGCGAATGAATGGAGTGTTCTTTCATTTGGTAATACTGACACAGCACGGAAAATTGAGAGTATTCTTTTAAAGTCATACCAGGCTTATGAAAAATATAACGCTCCTTTTGGCGTATGTTTCATGGTAACTCCTAATTCTCATTATGGTCCCAACATTGAAGGTTATGAATTCAGCCGATGGGGTACATATCACCGTGCTGACGCTAACGCTATCGGTATAAATCGTACAGGGTTAGATGGAGGTACCAGGTTTTCAAATCAATACTCTCAGAAAAACGCAGAGATATTCGCCAATCCTTCCATGTGCCCTGAGAATTTGATCCTTTTCTTTCACAGGCTTCGTTATGACTTTAAAATGCAAAACGGACAAACCCTTTTACAAAACATCTATGATACCCATTTTGAGGGATATGATGATGTCCTAACCATGATAGAAGATTGGAAGAGCTTAAAGGATTCTCTGGAAAATGCGGTTTACAATTCAGTCCTTTCCCGTTATGAACGCCAGCTTTCCAACGCCCGTGAATGGCGCGACCAAATAAACACATACTTCCACCGCAAAACCAACACCCCCGACCAAAAAGGCCGCACAATATACGAATAAATAATACCTTGCTACGCTGTTACAGTTAAATGAATTATATCGGGTTTTTTCTCGCGGAGACGCAGAGGCGCAGAGCAGTAGTTTGAACTTTTATTTTTATTCCTAGAAATCCAAATTACTATCTGAGATTTCTTGGGTTTAAGGTAATTATTTCAAACAATAACTCTGCGGTCTCTGCGTCTTAGCGTCTCTGCGAGAGAGTATTTATATTACGCATTATGTGGACTTTGTTTTAAAAATTATGATATAATGCTGATACTATGAAAAAAGGTAAAATATGGGTGATTTTAAACCCCACAGCGGGGAAAGGGAAGGCAGAAAAACGACGAGCAAAGATTGAAAAGTTTCTTAATGAATCCGGACGTAATTATCAAATACTTGTTACAAAAGCCACAGGCGACGGAATAACTCTTGTTCAGAATCTGCCTATTAAAGATGATGACATAACGGTAGCGGCGGGAGGAGACGGAACCTGTAATGAAGTTGTAAACGGACTTCTTACGAGAAGACCGCGCTCAGCGACTCCGCCTCTTTTTGGAATTATTCCGGTTGGCAGAGGTAATGATTTTTCATCAACGCCAAAAATACCGGAAGATGTTGAAAAAGCGGTCAAGATATTAGTCGAGGAAAAAGTACAGCCATTGGATGTTGGTTTTGTAAAAGGCGGCTTTTTTGCAGACGGCCGTTATTTTATAAATGGAGTCGGCATCGGTTTTGATGCAAAAGTTGGTTTTGAAGCGGCAAAAATGAAAATAAAAACAGGTATTTCTTATTATCTGGGAGCTCTTATTACACTTTGGAAATATGAAAAATCGCCTGTTGTAAGAATGAATTACGATGAAAGTGAAGTAACACTCGCTTCTGTTATTATTTCCATTGTAAACGGCAGAAGAATGGGCGGCAGTTTTTTCATGGGGCCTAATGCTCTGTTGGATGACGGTCAATTGGATATATGTTATGTACGGCATCAGGAAAAAAGACGCCAACTGCTTAAGATATTATCTCATTATACAAAAGGAACCCAGGCTCAGTGCGATGGTGTTTATACAGGCAGAGGAGCAAAATTTAATTTGACCGCGCTTGAAGGGGGAATGGCAGCGCATTGTGACGGAGAAACAGTTTGTTACGACGGCAAAGAACTTGAAATTACCTGTTTCCCAGGCGCACTGCGGTTAATTGGAAATTAAGATGGGATTCAGAAGAGCGGCTGTCAGTTTTTTCTTAAAAGGTATATTAAGTACACTGTGCAAAGTTGACTGCCGCCAGCTACGTACTGTGCTTTCCAGGAATGAGCCGCTATTAATTATATTCAATCACATTAATTTTCTTGAAGTTCCTATTGTCGTATCGTTTAATTATCCGGTATATGTTTCTGGTCTTGTTAAATCAGAAACATGGAATAATCCATTGTTCGCGTTTTTATTCAATACATATAAAGCTATTCCCATTGACAGGACAGGCGCTTATTCAAAGGCGTTTAAAAAAATGTGTAACGCTGTAGATAACGGTTATCATATGTGTGTCGCTCCGGAAGGAACCCGCAGTAAAAATGGGGTATTGGGAAAAGGTAAGGCCGGAATAATACAGCTTGCCATGGATGCTAATGTACCTATACTTCCTGTAGCGCATCATGGCGGGGAAAAATTCTGGGAAAATCTCCGGAGACTGAAACGAACTCCTTTTTGTTTTAAAGCAGGAAATCCTTTCCGTATAAAGTTTGATGGCAGACCCGGTAAAGAAGAACGTGAATTAATAATAACCGAGATGATGGGGCAGATCGCGAGTCTTTTGCCGGAGCACTTGCGCGGGATTTATTCTGACCAGGCGAACAGTGAATGTAAGTATCTGGATTTTATATGAAGACCCGAATATTTGATGTTGATCATACAGTCGTAAAAAAAACTACCGCAGAATATTTTGTTAAGATAGCGCTGAAAGAAAAAATAATCAGGTATTCGCAAATCAGTCATCTTATTTTAGATTTGATAAAATACAAATTGGCTTTTCCGGATATGGATTTTATCGAGAAAACCGTTGAAAACCTGGCCGGTTTAAAAAAGAGCGATTTGGAACATATCGCGGAAATTAGTTTTCAGAAACTGATAAAACCTAAAATCTATAAAGACGCTGCTGAGTTAATAAGGGGATTTATTAATAAAGGCGAACGTGTGATATTTGCGACTTCTACATTTGATTTTATTATTAAGCCTCTGGAAGAGTTCTTTGGCATAGAAGGGTCATTAGCCAGCAAGATGGAATATTCAAATGGGATAACAACAGGTAAAATGGATGGATACAGTTTTTTTGGTCCAAAAAAAAAGACAGCAGCCCAGGAATGGATGGAATGTAATAATATTCACGCGAAGGATGTCAGCTTTTATTCAGATTCATATACCGACATCCCGCTTTTGGATTACTGCGGAGACCCGGTCGCAGTTAACCCCGACAGGACTCTTAAACAAAAAGCCAAAAAACTCGGCTGGCAAATCCTGAATTTCAAAGAAGTCTTAGGCAATTAGTAGACTGTACCAATTAAAAACTATCAAAATTAACTCTCGCAGAGACGCAGGGGCGCAGAAGACGCAGAGTTATTGTTTGTAATATTTATCTTCAACATAAGAAGTCTCAGATAACTACAGAGATTTCTAGGAATTAAAATAAAATAATCGAACTATAGCTCTGCGCCTCCGCGTCTCTGCGAGAACTCTTTTTGTAATGTTTTGGATGTTATAATGTACAAAATTTTACCAGTTGAACCTTACACCTAATCCGTTGTTTATATTTAACAAGTCAAAAATACCCATAGATAAGGATACTTTCCTGCCGGACATTGTTGTTACAATGTTTGCCGGAGCGGGGATTGTATTTCCTTGTCCGTCAGTTACAGTCATTGTAGAATTACCAGGCGCGCTGAAACTTACATCAAAATTATACCCGTCAAAAAATTGTCTCATCAATGCCATTGTATCAGCGGCGCTGTCATCCGGTTGATCATTGTTAATAATCATACCAAGATATCCCGTCTGACCATTATAGGTAACAGAAATATTGTCGGAATTGGAGTTTAAAAATGCGGCTAAGGCATCAGGATTGGTAAAATCCACAACAGCTCTGATTACTGTATCCATCGCGGTTTCTCTTGATGAATATGAAACAAGCCTTGAACCGGGAATTCTGGCCAATGATCTTTCCAAGTCCTGGCGGGCATAAGGGATTGTCGGCATTGATTCATTGCCGTCAAGCCGGCCAAGAGCGTTCAGCATATTGGAAATCCGGTATTCAATGGTTACTCTGGAAGAGCCATCCCTGTTCATTTGTATATCAAAAGATATACCGATACAGGATCCAAGCAATAATACCGCTATTAAAAGAAAGGGTAGAGCGGCTTTTCTGATTAATCTGTTTTTCATTAAAAAGTCTCCGAATGTATTTTCATGTCCTGAATACGGACAGGTATCTCTTTTTCTATCATATTAAACACCTTTTGAAGCACAGTCTCGCCAAAAGTGCGTGAATTGGATACAAGAGCTCCTCCTATTTGTGAAAAAGAAAGAGAATCCTGCAGGTCAATTTCCGCGGCGCTTAAGTGAAAACGCTGCCTCATTTTTTCGATTACTGACTTGACTACACGGCGTTTTTCCTTGATGTTGACCGCATCCGGAATCTCAAAAATTATTTGTATCATTGAAACAACCATGGAATTGCATATATTATATCATATAGTGAAATATTCGCAAAGAGCGTTAAAATCCTGTTTTCTTGTTAATGCCATCTGGATATTAATTTTCCTACTGCCGGTATTTGGGTTCGCACAGGGGGAACCGGCGCTGGAACTGGACATAGAAGAACTCCGGCGCAGGATTTTAGGAGAAGCTCCCCAGGAACTAATGACTTATTCTCTGGGGGATTCTGTTGTTTCACTATTTTTAACAGGTTCATGGAAGGGTGATTTACAGGGAAACCTGGGTTTTTTCTTTTCTCCTGTTGGAACCGGATTTGTCTCTCCTGATACTCCGCTTTTATTTAAACAGGAAGTAGATTTAACCATGTCGCTTTTTATAAACGACAGAAGGTTTGTAGAAGTTAATTTTTTGGATGATTCAAATCAAAACACATACCGAGCTGGTTATCAGGGTTTATCAGGTGAGTTTTTACAGTACGCGGGAATTGGAAACACAGGTCTGGATTTTCCTGTTTTTCCATACCTTGATCTTGGCGGAGACTCTCCGTCTTCATTTGGCTTTTACAGCCGTTTTGGCATTAACAGCAGTAATGTCAGTATTCATTCAATTATTCGTTATGACGCCGCTTCCAGGGAAGAACGCGTTTTTTCCGGCAGCAGGGAAAGAACATACAGCGATATACAGCCGCTGAATACTATAAGGGGAATTTCTTTTGTCCTGCCGGATGAAGATATCGACTCAGATATTATTGTTTACATAGAAGATGAAAAAGGTACTATCCTGGATTCCGACGGACGGCGATGGCGGTTTGCTTTGCCAAGTGAATACGCGGTTTCTAAAGCCATTGGACTTTTGGAATTAAGTATTAGACCCTATGGAATGACAGCGGTTGTCTATTCAAAAGGACTGGATAATACTCCATGGATTAATTCAATGGGTAGTTATACCGGAACGCCTTATGGGTATTTAACGGAAGTTCAGCAATGGTTCGGTGAAAAAATCGATCTGACAAAATATCCTCATTGCGGCGGCGGAACAGCATTACCAGGACAAATTAATATTAACAACTCTGCCGCTCTTGTTATTTATGAGCCGGGAACTTTTTCTCCTTTTGAAAGACGAAACCGCTATGATTCTCCTTCCAGTACATCGGAAGCGGCGGCTTTAATACGGCTTTCATCGGGAACAGAAATAAACGGCTTTGAACTTGTACCGCTTGAGAATACATCGTTTATCGATATACCTCTTTCTGCTCCCGTGTTTACACAGAGAAAAGTTTATGAACTTGTTCGAGCCGATAGTTTTAACCGGCGTCATCCCGGAACAAGCTGGCCATTGGCGATAGAGTATCCGGAAATTTATCTTTCCCCTGACAGTATTTTTACAGGTGATGTTACAGTGCGTTTTACAAACTTCAATAGTACAAGCGGATATTTTATCGGCACAGATGTAATACCAGGTTCTATACAGGTTTGGCGCAGCGGTATTCAGGATACCAATTTTAATTACAATCAATCATCGGGAGAAGTATATATACATGGCGCTGTAGGACAGAATGAAATTATACGCGTAACATATTTAAAGAGAAGCGATGGGACTAACTTTGGAAGCATTGCCGCCGGAGTCGGTGCGATTTATGATAACAAGGCGAGTCCGTTTTCCGCGCGCGCCGCTTTGGGAATCCGGTGGAACCTTTCGGATGATTCTTTTACGGATGAACATCTTTCAAGTACCGGTACAATGGGTATAAGCGCAAATGCGGCATGGGATTTTAGTTATTTTAAAGCGGGAGTCAGCGCGGGTTTTACATTTTCTCAGACAGATACTACAGGTCTTTATCGAATCGCCGGAATGGAAGGGCATGAAGCTATACTGGCTCTGCCATCAGAAACATCATTTATATCCAATCCGCCGGATGTATTGCTGCCGGAAAATAAACGCGCAGATTTAATATACAGGAATTATTTCAGTAATAATGTACTTGGCTCAAATCTTATGTCTATAGAATGGAACGCTCCTGTAATTTCCGGGATTAACAGACCCTATCCTGTAAAAGATCAGTCTTTTGGAGATGTACAGCTTCTGGCAGCTGAATTTAAACTGGACAGCGAAGAAAACTGGACAGGTTTTCAGGTGCCGTTAGGTGTAAATGGAGAGATTATTTCCCGGGCGGGAGAGATAGATATACCTTTCAGGTTTTACGGTTTTAACGGAGATACCGGTAATTTTAAATTGATAATTCAGATAGGCGCTCTTTCCGGCAGAGATTTTCAGTTTATAGAAAGTCCCGGTCTTATATGGGAAAAACAACTCTTTCCCGCGGATTGGGATTTTGATCAAAATGTTCACATAGCAAAATTTACAATTGATGAATGGAACAGAAGAAAACTGACGGACGTTAAATACATGCGGGTTATTATGGTTTATAGCGGAACAGAGGATGGGGTATCCGGCCGTGTCCTGATGGCTCCGCCTATTATACGCGGCTCAGCGTTCAGACCGATTACTTATGAAAACGGAGTTGTCAGCGGGATTCTCAGCGGAGTTACAGATAGAATTACAGTTTTTGAGACAAGAGAAACAGGTATTAATACACTTGAATCAGCATTTCCCGATATTATTAAACGTCTCCATCCTGTTAGTTCCTTGACAAATACACAAAGGGTGCTGGAAATTAACTGGAAAGATCTTCCTCCTGGAGTTTCAGCGGGAATAGACGGCAGATTTACAGAGATACCTCTTGCGGATTACCGTGAATTATCTTTTTTTATCAAAGGACCTTTAACACAATATGCCATTAATGGAGATTTACACTTTATTATCGCAGCGGGATCTGAGTTTATATCCAATGCACAGCTTGATGTGAAAATACCATTATCTGCTTTTACTGAACCGGATGCGGAAAAATGGAAAAAGGTAACAATTCGTTACCAGGGAAATAATACAGGAATTACAATAGACGGTTATAATACCCCGGGAGCGTCTTTTACTTACAGACCATTACCTCCATTATTTGATGGTTCCAAAAGGACAAGTTATCTTGCTGTAATTATTAATCCTGGGGGGGCTTCTCTTGAGCAGGGAACCCTTTACATTGATGAAATAATTCTTGAAGACGCGCTTTTAATTAACCGGATGAATACCGGAGCTATTGTTGAATATTCAAAGCCCGGTACAATATTTTCTATTGGCGGAATATCCGTGTTATCTGATTTTAGCGTTTATTCCGCTGTTGAAGCGGAAGCGCGGACAGGTATAGAAACACAGGAAAATTATTTTTCCGCCGGTTTGGCAAGCCGTACAAGAGCGGAAATATCTGTTTTAGGTATGAAAATAACCGGTAATCTGGCTTTTACCGCTGCGGAAGATACATTTATCTGGGATGCGGAACACGCTATTTCAAGAACTATTGGAGCGTTTTCTTTTAAAGAAACATTTTACGCGTCACATCAGACAAATACTGTAAGGCATAATTTAAACCTCGCGTTTGCTTCTGATTTTTTTATGAGATTTGACGCTGACGCTCTGTATGATTATTCCAGATTAAGGCAAAGATGGAATTTGGGAATAGGGTACAGGCCGAAAAATGAATATATACCGGCTTTATCTGTTAATACAGAAGCTATATGGACTTCGCGTAACAGTATTGATAATAATTTAAATTACGGAGAAATATGGATTAAAACATTCGCGCCTCTTATCCCTGATACCGGAAACGCAGCGGATACAAGAAGAACAAATGCGCAGATTATCATTAATCAAAGGACAAAACCAGTAGGCGCTGTTCTGACCATAAACGGCGGTACAAACTTTTCCGGCGTGAATAATTTAACCCGTTCAGAGAATTCCGGGTTTCTCGATATTCCGGTTTTACTGAACAGGGCAAATTTAAACTTCAGAGCGGGACGAAGATTTATTAGAGAACTTTATTTTTATGGTAATAATGTATTAGATGATAGCAGCAAGTTTTTTGAAAACCTTGAAGATTCTCTGCCTGTCTGGACTTTATTGCCGGTTTATTCCCTTTTCTCGGATGAAACAAATACTTTAATGGACAGGTTAATTATTAATTCTCCTTCATCGGATATTACGCGGTATTCCTATTTTAACGATCATTTTAGTACAAGAATTATTTTGCCGTCAGTTTATAATTTATCAGCTTTTTTTATTCCTGTAAGAATGACATTCCGTATAGAAAGAATACTGGAACAAAAGATGGATGTAAGAACCGATATGTTAAATTTAAGCGGCGCTTTTGGTTTTTCCGCGATTAATATGTTTGGAGCGATGGGGTATTCACCTGTTTTTAAGTTTTATCAAACAGATGAATTCGCTCATGCTTTAGAAGCCGCAGTTCTTATTCCAAAGAACGAGGATGTATCATGGAGAGTTAGTTCTGTATTAAATGCGAGTTTCAGGGGATATACGGGCGGAGTATTTAATATTGTTAACGCTTTAACCATACGTTCAGGCGGAAACTGGATAGAAAGTTTTAATATAAATTGGGAAACTCCTACAGAAAAGAGTTTATTAAGTGTTTTTTATAACTGGATCGCTTCTTCGGTTGAGCAGCAGGGTTCATGGAATAATCTTTCTTTGTTATTAAACAGAAATTATGAACAATTACGAAGAGAAAGCCTGGAAGTGGTTTTTAATAAATCAACAGATCATTTACGCTGGAGTATTACAGCAGGTCATGAAGAAATAATCAGGATTTTAGGAAGGTTGAATTTTACAGCTTTCCTTAAGTTAAGGTTTAGTGAAGACCTGTATACCAATATTTTTACTATCGATGCCAAACTGGGAACTACATTAAGAATAATCTTCTAGGATTATTTCGTTTTCTGTTATTACTTCCTGTTCAATTACTTCAATTACTTCAACTGCTTTCTGCATATTGTTAATAATATTCTGTACGCTTTCTCGGTTTGTTCCGCTGACTTTGCCTAATAAGGCTTCAACTTCAGCTATATTATCAAAACCATCATCAACTGCGCCCTGTAATTCTGTAATTCCTTCACTGCTTGCGCTGTCCGCTATCAGTAAAACCCTGGCTATTGCGAAACGTATATCTGTTCTTTTTGGATCCACAGAAGTTGCGCTGATTTCTGTAAGAGCTTTACGGTATTCTTCCAGAGCTCTTGCGTAGTATTCATAATGTTCCAGAATACGGGCATATTCAAATCTGGCTTTTGGATCAGAATGAACGCTGAGCCATGCAGAAAAATTTTCAATCGCCTCAACCTTATTCTGCGCTGCCTGACTGCGCGCATAAAGAAGCATAACATCCTTGTTTTCCTGAAGGGCAATAGGATATTTTTCCAGCACTTCTTCACTGGCGCTGTATCTGCCCATCGCGTATAAGACAAGGGCGTGGTTATAACCGCTGTCTGCGCTTTCAGGAACAAGAAGAAGAAGTCTTGAATAATGCCGTTCAGCGATTTCGATTTCTCCTGTCATTATCCTTGTATACGCTGCGGCTCTGAGAGCAAGTACATTATCAGGATCTCTTCTTAGTATATTTTCAAAATGAGATGCGGCTTCTTCATATCTTTTCCTTTCAAACGCGAGACGTCCCAGATTATATGTAGAAGCGATCATTGTTCTGTCTGCCTGTCTCGCGCGGTTCAGCCATTTTTCCGCGTCTTCATACTTACCTAGATCAAAGTATGCCATACCTATTGAAAAATATTCTTCCGCTGTAGCTGCCATCCCTGTACAGCCAAAAAAAAGAGAAAGAACAAATACACAAAGAAAAAAGATCAAAAAACGCGGGTTATATATATTTTTATTAATCATCCTGGCCTGCCTAGTACTGTATTTTCTATTTCGCGGAATTGCGAACGGTACAGGTTCGCGATATTGGAGCCGTAATCAGCGAGAAGCTGAATAATGTTTCTGGGATTCGATTCATTATCGTGTCCGTTAATGCGATCTCCCGCGTCTCCAAGTCCCGGCATTATATATGCGTCTTTATTTAATACTCCGTCCATCCAGAGAGTATAGATATCACAGTTATCCAATGCTCTTATAACCCTTAAAGTACCTTTTAACGCGGAAATAACATTAAAAAATGTAATTGAACGCGGTTTAATCCCCGAATCCAAAAGATACTTAATTACAGTTACAAGGCTTCCGCCTGTAGCGTTCATTGGATCCGCGAATATCAAATCCTTGTCATTCAGATTATCAAAATTAATAAATGATTTATCCAGGTCAAGAATATATTCCATATCGTGTTCATGTTTACTGTCGTTACGGTATATTCTAAAAAGCGCGAAAGGCGTTATATAACCGGTAGATGAATATTCTTCTATCTCTTTGCTCATAATCATGGAAGGCAATAAAGCGCCGCGGAGCATTACGCACATTACGGTATTGCAGATTTTGCTGTCTATATTATTAATTTTATGAACAGCGTAATTCTGCGTTGGATATGTAACAGGGGTTTTAACGATAAGATAATTTTTTTCTGAACCTGTACTTGTCCAGGCCAGTTTAAAAAGCATTTCATAAGCGCGCTGGATATAATATACAAATTCATTGTTATCAGTATTTATATCACGTAATTTAGCGATTACCCGGGATGATTCTGAATGATCTTCCTGGGGAGAATTGAATGAATAGACATGAATTCTTTCGTTTTTTTGGCAGATAGTACGCATTAAAATACCCATGTCATTATAAATGGAGATTAAGCTGTTCTGAGAATCTTTATTACCATCGTGCATTTTTGGGAATATATCTACAGCCTTGTTAAAAAGCGCATCCAGGGTTTTCAGATTTTCCCTGTCTTCAGCCGTTATATATCCGTCCAGTTCCTCCGCTTTTAAAACAACCTTACCCATATATAACAATTATATTCATAATATTGATATAGTAACAATAACCTCATTGACAAAAAACCTAAAAAGGTAGATTTTGAAGTATGAAGTATTTTTCTGCTTTATTGACATTAGTATTGATTGGAACAGGATTATTCATTACCAGCGCCTGTAAAAACAGTGAAATTGGCTCTGTTGACAGAGAAGACCTTTTCGAGCTTGAAATAGGCGTTATGGAAGACCAGATTGCCCTGTTTAATCAGGACGGTAACATGGGTATAAGGCGCACCGGTTTTACAATGCGAGACGGTCTATTTTATATAGCCGACGGTAATGGCGGAAAAATACTCCGGTATAATACATACGGCGATCTTTTATTCATGATTTACAACGAAGAGAAAAATCCGCCGCCAATGACATTAAGAACAAATATTTCTGACGAAGAGCAGGCGACACGCTGGGCATATACTTATCCGCTTGAAGAAACAGGCTGGATAACCGTTGATTCAAAAAAGCACATATATGTAGAAGACAGGCTTCCAAGACAGGAACGGATTATTGATCCGGATACTAAAGTACTGTTGGATGGAATAATCCTGCATTTTGATCAGGATGGACGTTTTATTAATTATCTTGGCAGGGAAGGAATTGGCGGAAGTCCTTTTCCCCGTATTGTAGGTTTATCAGCGTCTATACAGGATGAAATTGCTGTTACCTGCCGCCTTCATGACGGCTGGGAAGTTTACTGGTTTAGTTCTTCCGGAACACTTCTGTATGTTGTTAAAATTTCTCCAAACTCTATTCCGGAAATTGATGACTGGCCGGACGCGTTGGCAGTAATAGACAATATTACAGTTTCACCAGATTTAAGAAGGCTGTTAATTAAAGTAGATTACAACCGGGATACATTTGATCCGTCAACAAATACCCGTACCGGTAATGAACCTATAAGTTCAGTAATTTTGATATTTGATATTAAAGAAGAAACATACCTGGGTTATGTAGAAATCCCTTTATTTGAAATTATAGAAAACGGGCGTTCCACCAATATTAAAGTGCCTTATTCTGTACGCGGCGCCGCGCGTAACAACAAGATTCTTTTGTATTTTCCTGTAGAAAACGGCGATTCAATTCTTTTGGTCGATACAAGAACACATGAACAATACCGCGGGCTTATTCAATTTTCTATCGATGAATTACGGTACAATGATTTCTTCTTTTCCATAGACGGGATTCTTTCCGCGATGCTTGCTGACAATAATACCATAAAAATGGTATGGTGGCGTACAGACAGGTTTTTGGGAGAAACGCCTTGAGTGACGAATTAAATGAGAACGGTGAACAATCAGGTTCAGACAATAGACCGAATAAAAACTATAAACTAAGCAAGCCGGATAATGCGGATTCTTCACATGAGGGTCTTACTTTTTATTATAGCCGGGAAAGAAGGCTTGAAAACGCTCCTAAAGAAGTTCAGGACCTCTATAAAGAACAGAAAAAAAGCCGGTTCAGTATTTTTGGAACGTTGGTTGCTGACAGACCGCGAAGAATACTTTTTGTTATAATTGTTATATTATGCGCCGCTATTATTACGCTTACGATTACCGGATATCTTGATCCATCTCATACCCTGGATGGAAATAAGATTGTTTTATCCGCGATAAATGTCAGTGGTGAGACATATATTAAAATAACGAAAACAGCCAGAAATGATAAAGCGTATGCCGGTGCTATTGATATTGTTGTTTCTTCTTTAAAACCTAACGAACAGAATGATGTTTTTGCTCATCGTATCTTTTTTACCATGGAGAAGGAAGAAGTTTACAGTTTTAAAGTGCCTTATAATGAACCTGAATTATTAATGGTGCTTCAAAATGAAAAAAATACTCTCCAACTAAAAATAAAACCCGAAAAACTTGACTAAATACATTATAAATGTTATTTATTATATATGATTCAATTTCAGTTGTATTTTTTATCCATACTTTGCAATAGTCTGGCCGGGTACGTACTGTTTGCCGGGAAAGATGATAGTGAGAAGGCGCCTTTTTTACTAAAAAATTCTACTTTTCACCTTGTTTTGGGTATTTTATGCACTATAACCGGGGTTTTAAAACTTCTGGCGCCAATCCCGTACAATGTAATCATTCTTGGGGATCTTTTCCCCTCAATCGGCGGAATTACTGCCGGTCTTTTATTGATATTTGGCATTTACCGTCAGGATAACTATAAAATTACAGATACCCAGGGAGCAATGGACAAGCTGGGATTAACTCTTCTTACCTTCAGAAAACCAATAGCTGTCTTTTTGTTCGCCACATCCATTTTGCATTTTCTCTTTCCCCGCGCGTGGCTCTTATAACTAAAAATGGTATTTTACAAGAAAACGTAAATCTATAACCGAAAGTCCCGCTCCGGCTTCGCCATCTTGCCAGAAGTTTCCTATATTGCCTGTTCTATTATATGACGGTCCTCTAGTCCTTCCTATATACCGGTAAGTAAATTCAAGGAATAAATCAAATTTATCAATAACAATAGAAATATTACCTTTTGGTTCAATGAAAAGTCCGAAAAAGGTAAAATCAAGGTAGGTTTTATTAGTTGTAAGATGTTCATCCATAGCGGCGTTATATGTAAACGGACTAATTTGAAAAGAAAGATTGAATGAAAAAGGGGATAAAATATCTGTACCGATAGAAAAACCTATTGCCAGCAGCAGCCAATCCTGCTGATACCTAATAACATCTATGCCTTCAAAGGAAAAATAATCGGGGTTATCTTCAATTGGATAAAACGTTACTGGATTATAAGTTTTTATTCTGGCATAGAGTCCGTAACCGTCTCTTCCGGTATATGCAAAACGCATCCAACTGCCGCTTATAAATGGTTTTATATAAAATACAGACATTACAGGTATTGAAGCTCCAATAGAAGCGTCCAGCCATAAAAATTCTCTGGTTTTATTGGTGTGTACGGAATAATCCGTTAAAGCATCATTTTCTGTAGAGCGCCAGTCGCGGTTTTCATGAATCCCTGAATCACCGGGAAAACCGGCTTTAAATGAAATCGACGAAAAGAAACCGGGAGACTTCATCAGGTTTGTCCGGCTAAAATCAGCTTGAACTCCCAAATAAAATACCGGTTTCATATCATATCTAAGTTCGCTTAAGAGTTCTGCTTTTGTATTACCAGCGGGATATACAAGTTCAGCGGGATATACAAGTTCAAGAGCCTGCCCATGAACAAAGCCAAATTGAGGTGCAATTGAAAATCCATAATTTGATTGAGCGCGGCTAAAAGCCGGATTAATGAATAAAAATGAAAGAAACATGATGACTAAAAACGCGAAAGAATATATATTTTTCATTATATATGAGAATAGTCTTAAAACAACTTTTTAGTCAATTATGTCTTATCCTTTGCTTCGCTTTATTAAGCGTTTGTAGTTCAAACAAGGATGAAACTCCTGTAATTCCGCCGGAAACCTCTCCTTTAACAAGTGAATATATCGGCATTGGCGTAATTACCGATTCATTTACTCATATAACAGTAGAACCTTCAAATAACAGCAATTCACTTGGCTATCTCAGGCGCGGCTCGCTTGTAACAGTAATTAAAAGACAGAATATAAAAACTCCGGAAGGTTTTGTTTCATGGGTTTTAATTAGCGGCGACCAGCCAGGCTGGCTTAAAGAAAGTGTTATGGATATCTATAATAACGAAAACCAGGCAAAAACAGCCTCAGAATCAATGTTTAACTAGAGATTCCCCAGCTGCCCGCAGGCGCCCATGATGCGTTTGCCTTTGTGAAGACGCGTGGTCACTTTTAATTTATTATTTTCCAGCATTTTAATAAACTCTTCTTTTTCTGTTTTGGAAGGTTCCTGAAGCGGTTTACCCTCAAACTCCAGGCCCGGAACAGGATTCCAGGGAATTATATTTATAACAGCGCCAATACCTTTGGCGAAACCGGCGATTAACCTGGCATCATTTTCTCTTGTGTTAATTCCTCCAAGTAATGGTATTTCAAGTGTTATTCTGCTGCCTCCATTGTTCTGGAAAAGTAAAAGAGCTTCCCGTATTTTTTTTAATGGGTTGGTTTTGGATATTGGCATTAATTTTTGTCTTAATGTTTCATCCGCTGTAACAAGAGAAAGCGCGAGACGTATATAAGGTCCATTTTTCGCTATGTCAAGAAGTCCATCCAGAATACCGCAGGTAGAAACTGTTATTCTGCGTCTGGAAATATTCATTCCGGAAGGGTCAGTAAATATATTGATGGCTTTACGAAGGTTATTTAAGTTTAATAAAGGTTCTCCCATACCCATAATTACAATATTATCAATTTGTTTAATGGCTGTAAGGTGTAAATATTGTTCGATTATCTCGTAATAATCCAGGTTACGTTTAAAACCAAGAGAACCCGTTTTGCAAAACAGACATCCCGCGGGGCATCCCGCTTGTGTAGATAAACAGGCGGTAAAGCGGTTTTTTACGTCATTTAAAAGAACAACTTCGATATCAACTGAGTCCTTTAGAGACAAGACAAGCTTTTTTACAGCGTTATCTTCATAACAGTTTGTGATTGTGCTGGAAAAAAGACAGAAACGTTCAGATAAACTCTTTCGTAAATCAATGGGAATATTGGTCATTTGATCAAAGCTGGAAGCGCCTTTTATTATCCATTCGTAAATTTGACCGGCGCGAAAACGGGGCAGGGGAGAGATTAATCCTTCCAGTTCTGTAAGACTTAAACCTGCGAGAGCAGTCATTGAATGCTTTCCAGCATTTCAGCGATTTTAGTGCTTTTTAAACCAAGCTTTTGAAAATCTTCCAGTATTTCAACAGCTTTACGTTTATCATTCATTTTCAGATAACAATCGGCAAGCTCTATATATAAACGGTAATTTTTATTATCCTGCTGAATTAGCCGTTTAAATGAAATAACAGCATCATCATATTTCCCCTGTGCTTTGGAAAGAAGAGTTAATCCCATAACCGCATATGTATCAAACTCGATATTTAAAGCCTTTTCGTAAAATAATCTCGCGTTTTCATAATCATTAAGGTTTCGGTAAGCATCGCCTGTACGCGTAAGAATCATCTTGTTTCTTGGGTCCTGCTCAAGAATACGATTCCAGTAATCCAGGGATTTTTCTATCTGGTTCATGCCGCGGTAGCAGTCGGCAAGGCCAAAAAGCGCGTAAAAATTAAAGTTTTCTTTTTTTAACGCGGCCTCAAAATAAGGGATGCCATCGCTGAATGTTTTAAGTTTTCTGTGGCAGTTCCCGATTGATGTTAAAACGCGTATATCAACATCAGTTTTTTGGTTTTCCTGTTCCGCGCCTTTTTTCATCATTTTTTCCCAGTAAAAAAGCGCGTCTTTGTATTCTTTAAAATCATAATGCAAATGCCCAAGCCCTATTATCGCGTATGGATTGAATTCATCCATTTCCAGAACTTTTTTATATGTATTTTTTGAATTGGCGAAATCCCGGACCTTTCTGTAAGCGTCCGCTATTCTGGTAAGGACTGTTATATTTTTATCATCATGAAGAAGGTATTGTTCCCATATTTTTATTGCTTTTTGATACTGGTTCATCGCTTTATAACAGTCGGCAAGTCCAAAAAGAGCATAATTATTCCCGGGATGAAACGTAAGGCATCTTTGATAATAATTAACAGCGTTACGAATAGAACCATTTTTCCGGGTAGCATCTCCCATTCCAACAAGAGCGTAATTATTATTTTCGTCCAGCATTAGAATCTTTGTAAAACAATCAATCGCTTCGTCGACTTTGTTTTCTTTTAAAAGCTGATAACCGGCTTTGGATATTTCCGCTATTTTCTGGGATTCCATTCCTGTTTCTGTGTTATTTTTTTCCGGAGAAAAAGAATTTTCGCTTGAATTTTCTGTTAAATGATTAATTTGCGGTTCATGTTTTTCTTCCGTCATCTTTTACATCCCGGTTTTTAAATCGTCTTCGTGAATCATGTTTTGCAGCATTAATCCAAGTTTTTCAATAATTGGTTCCGACTTTTTTTTATCATGCGCCAGCCAAAACATTCGTAACGCTTCCAAAGGCCTGTCTTTTTTATTATAGTAATCTCCGACTCTGGAAAGCCCATCGGAATATCCTGTTGTCATGAAGATTCTTCTGGCAGATTCAATGTCTCCTTCGTTAAACGTCTGATTGCCTTTACGGTTTAAAGCGGCTTTGGCAGATCCATCCACAGGAGCAGAGGAAGTAACTTTTATAAAGGCGTTTTTATCATCAAATTTTTCAAATATTTTTTTTCTATCCATATTTCTTTATACTATATTATAGGCAATTTTCGGGAAAAAGGCAAGCGAAATAACATAGTAACAATTTAGCTTTTAATTATTATCTGAGTGAATCAGCGTTTCCTGGTTTAATTTTACCATAAAAAAATCCACTACAGATCTGCCGTATTCGCGTGAATCAGTTTTTTCCAGATTAGGGATTTCTTTTACCTGATATTCCGGTCTTGGACGATGGATTAAAATGCGGCTTCCATCCGCTACAAGGTTTGAAGAAGCGATATCAGAAATCAGTTCCCATTTAAAATGATAAGGAAATGGAGGATCCAGGAAAATTATATCAAAAGGCGGTTGATTACTCCTCGTTTTAGCGCGTTTTACATACAGTTCCGCCGGCATAAAACGGCAGTTAATACGTATTGGAGAAATTGAGACATTATCAAGAAGAATTTTGCTTTTTTGTTTATCAGCTTCTACTGCTTCAATGTAACCGGCTCCGCGGGAAGCAGCTTCAAGAGCAATTATACCTGAACCTGTAAAAATATCCAGAAATGAAAGACCTGATATATCTCCAAGGCACGCGAAAAATGATTCCCTCATTCTGTCCATGCTGGGTCTTATATCATCTGAACCTGAAGGGACAGAAACCTTACGCCCTGAAAGGAGTCCTCCGGTAATTCTCATGTATATTAATTTCCCGCGTTAATGCGTTTTTAAGGGGCGCCCAAAAGGCCGTTTAATTCGGCATTGCTCACTACAGGTTCTGCTGTGGAACTTTCTGTTGGAATATATGATTCTTCGATTAATTTTTTACGCTTTAAACTGTCTGTTTTCAGCTTAGTAATTATAGACGGCATTTCCGGGAAACGCGTTGATGGAAACAAACCGGTATTTCTGGATATCTCATTTAAAAGCTGACCTAACTGCCATTCGGCGTCAATAATATTATCAGCTTCAGTTTCTCTGTCCAGAAACTTCATGTTTTCAAGGAATTTTTCAGTTAATATATCCAGACATGAGCTGATAAATTCGATATCTCTCATGGTTTGACGGTAAAAAATATTCGGGTCAGTATCAAGCTGCATCAGGTCCCGGAGCATTCTGATTCTGACATTTAAGATAAATATTGTATCTTCAAAATTTATACGTTTATTCATGACTTTGTCTTTATTATCGGCTTAATCGCGTATTGTGTATAGTATATAGTATTGATTGTTTGTTTAATCATTAATTCCAGTTATATCCCGCCAATAACCGTCAATATTCAAGAGCAGTTGACAATATGTCGATATAGTTTCTATAATGTTGTTGTTTAGGGATTAGAGAGGGGGGAAATGGCCGCTCAATTACAACTAGCGTTCATTAATTTTACTGCAAACTCATATATAATTGTCGAGGGGAAAAGGAATGCGGACAAGTTCTTTATTATCCGCTCCGGAAAAGTAAGGCTTTCAAAAGAAGTTCAGGTAGTCGCGGATGAACAGGGTGATACACTGGGTCCCGGAGACTTTTTTGGGGTAGTTTCTACCATGTCCGGACACAGCCATATTGAGACAGCCCAAGCCCTTACCGATGTTACCCTTATTTCAGTTCAGAAAGAGCAATTCAGCCAGCTAATCCAAAATAACGCGCCTGTAGCGATGAAAATTATTCTTCAATTCTCAAAAAGGATGCGCCATCTGGATGAAGCCTTTACAAGATTAACCTTAAAAAATAACGCCGCAGAAGATCCAAGCCATATATATCATGTGGCGGAATATTACGCCAAGCATAACCAGTTTAATCAGGCTTTTTACGCTTATCAGAAATATGTCAAGTGTTGTCCCCAGGGAGAAAATGTACAGGCTGCCGTTGAAAGGATGAAAAAAATAGCTCCTTATGTAAAAAACATACAACAGCCTTTTAAACCCGGAGAAATGACTCGTAATTTTACCAAAGACCAGATTGTATTTTGCGAAGGTGAACCCGGAGACGAGCTCTTTATCATACAAAGAGGTTCAGTAAAAATAATTAAAATTACAGATAATAACGAAATTCTGCTCGCTGTATTAAAGTCCGGAGATATTTTCGGCGAAATGGCGCTTTTGGAATCAAAACCCCGCGCTGCCGGAGCTGTCGCTTATGAAGACTGTCAGCTTATGGCGGTAAACAAAGAAAACTTCCAGCAGATGATCAAAACTCAGCCTCAGTTAATCGCCCGTCTTACCACTTTATTATCAGAAAGAATCTGGCTTATTTATAGACAACTGGCGAATACCCAGATTAATGATCCTCTTGGACGCATGTATGACATGCTTCAAATCCAGATTGACAAAAAAAGAGTTGATGTAACAACAGCAACAAATTATTCATTCGATTTCGGTCTTAAAGAACTTGTAAACATGGTTGGACTTAGCCAGGGCGACGGAGCAATATACGGTAAAAAGTTAATGGAAGGCCGTATTTGCCAGGTTTTAAATGACAAGCTTTTTGTCAAAGACGCTAAAGAAATCGCTAAACAAAACGCTTATTACCGTAAAATGCAGCAACTCGAAAAAACCCGCATGGGAAATAAACTCATTGGTTAAATAATCTAAAACAACCGATAATAGAAAAGATGCGTAAATTAATTTTTATAACGGTTTTTATTCTCTTGTTTTCGGGTGTTTGGGCGCAGGATAATGGTGAAGATGAAATAGAAGACGGGTTGCCAAGGCAGTTTCGTCAGCTTATTTTAGGTATGAGCCTGGATGAATTAAAAGACGCGCTTTTTAATGATGGTCTTTTTCACTTTAGAGGTGACAGAGATGTTTCTTTTTTACCTGCCAGAGAACAGAGTCTTGTAGAAACTACAGGTTCGTCTTTTATAAGACGCGCTTTTTTTCAGTTAAGAGACGGTGAAGTCTTTATAATGGCATTTACTCTTAACACAGATATAATAGATCATTATTCTATATTTACCCAGTTTGTTGATAAATACGGCCAGCCTTCATATCTTGATCCGAGGATGGCAGTATGGGAAACAGAAGAAACAAGAGTAGCGATAGAACGCCCCCTGACAGTTAAATATATAGACAGGACAGTCTTTAATGATATTTTAAATGAATCCGGGTTAATAGAATCAAACCAGGTCCGCCTGCGTCAGGAATTCCTGAATGAGTTTTAAAGAAAAAGATTTAACCACGGAGTACACGGAGTTTCACGGAGGAGGTAGGACTTTCGTACAAAGAACTCCGTGCTCCTCCGTGCCCTCCGTGGTTGAAAATCTTAAAATCCCCAAACCCTCCGTGTTCTCTGTGGTTTTTATTATAATTATTCTTTGTTTTAATCTTATATCCTGCGGAGCGATAGATAAATTACTGGCTCAGGTAAAAGGTGATAAGACACAGAAGTTAACTGTTCAGGAAATTACAATCGAAAGAGACGGGGTGGTTTTAGCTGTTGTAAAAGCGGAAATCGCCAGGACACATGATGAACGGCAGCAGGGATTAATGTACCGGAAAAATCTGCCTGACGGCGAAGGAATGCTCTTTATTTTTGAAAGGGATCAAGTATTGTCTTTCTGGATGAAAAATACATATATTCCTCTTTCTATTGCCTATATAGCTTATAACGGAAAAATAATTGATATAAAAGATATGTATCCGCATAACGAAACTCCTGTAACTTCCAGCCGTTCCGCTCGTTACGCCCTGGAAGTACCTCAGGGATGGTTTTCCCGGGTTGGCGTTAAGGAAGGCGATGTTGTGGTAATTAGTAATTAACTAAAAAGTGGATTATAATTAATAATATAGAAGAAGGGGTTGGGTTTGTTTAAGGGATTGACTAATAGGGTACAGAGGCTTTTATCTACGAATGCGCAGGAAGAGGCTAAGCGTTTTAATTCGGATCAGCTTTTGCCGGAGCATATAATTATCGCTATGCTTAAAGAAGGCGGCGGAACGGCTTGTAAAGCGCTTTTATTTCTCAGGATTGATATACCCGAATTCAGGCATATACTGGAAAGTTCCATACCAAGAATTCCCGGTCTTATTATCCGCGGGGAAGTTCCGCCTTCAAGGCGTACAAAAAATATGCTGGATGTTGCTACTGAAGAAGCCAGAGGTTTGGGCAGTAGTTATCTTGGAACTGAACATCTTCTTTTTGCTGCGATGCGGGAACAGGATTCAAGCGTACAGGTTTATTTAAATCAGCGTGCTGTTGATACTGATATGATGAGGGTTGTAATACAAACAACTTTTAATCAGCCATCTGTCAGGAATGATGATTATGTTTCCGCGGAAAGATACCAGCCGTTTTTTGTTCATAGAGAAAGGGTACATAGTAAAGCCGGTGTAGAAACTGAATACCAGACAAAAATAAAACCTGCGACGTATCCTGTTCTTACTCCGGTGCTTGATACTTTTTCACGCGACCTTACAGCAATCGCCAGAACCGGAAAAATGGATCCTGTTGTAGGAAGAAAATCAGAAATAAATCGTTCTGTCCGCATTTTAGCGCGCAGGACAAAAAATAATCCTATTTTAGTAGGGGAACCCGGTGTTGGAAAAACAGCGATTGTAGAAGGACTTGCCCAGCTTTTATCCAGTGAAGCTGTTCCGGAAGTTTTGGCAGGAAAAAGAATACTTTGCCTTGATATGGGTCTTGTAGTAGCGGGAACAAAATACCGCGGTGAGTTTGAAGAAAGAATTAAAAAAATTCTCCGCGAAGTAAGCCAGGCAGGGAATATCATTTTATTTATCGATGAAATTCATTCCATTATTGGAGCTGGCGGCGCGGAAGGTACTTTAGACGCTTCCAATATGCTTAAACCAGGGCTTTCACGCGGTGAGATTCGCTGCATAGGAGCAACTACATTAGCTGAATACCGGAAACATTTTGAAAAGGACGCGGCTCTTGAACGGCGTTTTCAGGCAGTTATTGTGGAAGAGCCGAACTTTGACGATACTCTGGAAATATTAAAAGGCATTCAAAGCAAATATGAAGAGCATCATCAGGTAAGATATATACAAGGCGCTCTTCCTTTAGCTGCTAAACTTGCTCAGCGTTATATAATAGGGCGTTTTATGCCGGATAAGGCAATTGATATTCTTGATGAAGCCGCTTCTTTCAGAAAGCTTGAGCACCGCGAGCAGCCGCCTGAAATTACAGGTCTTGAACAGGAAATAATAAAGTTATGTGAAGAAAAAAACGCTTATGTAAGTTCGCAGAATTATGAACAAGCGGCTGAGGTACGTGACAGAGTAAGAGCGTTAAAAACCCGTCTGGAAGAGGCTCATGCGGCCTGGATAAGAGCGGAAAAAAATGAATGGCCGGTAGTAACAGAAGATGATGTGCGCCGTGTTGTAACAGAAGCGACCGGAATACCTGTAATGCACCTTGAAGAACAGGAATCAAAAAGGCTTCTTTTAATTGAAGATGAACTGCAAAGAGATGTAATAGGGCAGGATGACGCGATTAAACGTATCGCTTCGGCTATAAGACGATCCAGAGCGGGTGTATCTTCTCCCAAACGGCCAATGGGTTCCTTTATTTTCCTTGGACCAACAGGAGTTGGCAAAACGCTTCTCGCAAGAAAACTGGCAAAATATTTATTCGCTAACGAAGAAGCCCTTGTAAGGATAGATATGTCTGACTTTATGGAAAGGCATAACGCTTCCCGGCTTGTAGGCGCTCCGCCCGGTTATGTTGGTTATGAAGAAGGCGGAATGTTAACGGAAAAAATCCGCCGTAATCCCTACCGTGTTATTTTATTTGATGAAATTGAAAAAGCCCATCATGATATATTTAATATACTTCTGCAGGTAATGGAAGAAGGAGAACTAAGAGATTCTCTTGGGCATACAGTAAATTTCCGTAACACTGTAATTATAATGACAAGTAACGCCGGTGTAAGGGAAATTACAAAAGATTCCCGTCTTGGTTTTACTTCAGGTTCCGGATTAATGAATTCCGGTGAAATTGAATCCGCCGCGATGTCAGAACTACGCAGGATTTTTAACCCTGAATTTATTAACAGAGTAGACGAAATTGTAGTCTTTAATCCATTAACGCAAAAACAAATAGAAGTTATTTTTGATATCGAATTTAATGAACTTTCCGGCCGCCTTTGTGAGCAAAATTACAAAATTAAAATAACGCATTCAGCTAAACGTATTCTGATAGAAAAAGGATGGGATCCCAAATACGGCGGCAGACCTCTTCGCCGTACCATTCAAAAAGAACTGGAATCTCCGTTATCAGAATTAATCCTGGACGGCCGCTGGAAACCGGGAACTTTATTTACTGCAGACACCAAAAACGGAATCATCAAAATCAAAGGCAAGAGCATACCGGAAACCAAAGAAGAAACACCAATATTAGAGTCTGTATATAACTAGTAGTTTGTAACAATTAAATCTTTACAAAATCAACTCTCGCGGAGACGCTGAGTCGCAGAGATCGCAGAGTTATTGTTTAAGATATTACTTTAAACTTAAGAAATCTCAGATAACTACAAGGATATCTAGGGATTAAAAAAAAGCTTCGAACTATAGCTCTGCGGTCTCTGCGCCCCTGCGTCTCCGCGAGAACTCTTTTTGAATTTTGCTAATCTGCGGATATATTAAATATATTAATGTATTCATGAATGAAACGGAGGGCGTATTGCTGTATTCCCTCAAAATATTTGTCAATAAACTCGGCAAGGTCTTTGCCTACATAACGGTAATGCCAGCTTTCCCAGATATAACCGGTTATATGCTCAAAACCTTGAGGATATGAAAGCGACCATCCAAAGCGTGACGCGTTTGCGGTAAGCCAGCGGCTTTCGCGCGTTGTCGCGAATGTAGAAGAGATAGAATTAAAATCTACAGTTGTTCCAAGCTGATGCTGGCTGTGTCCCGGACGTGCGGAAACTCTGTCGGCTTCCCTTTGTCCCATCTGACTCACATAACGCGCGTAAAGGTCTGCCTGATACCCGTAAGTGCGGTAAGCGGATATTACTATTAATGTTAGACCTTCTTCTCTGGCGGCTGATGCCATTTCATCCAGACTTAATTCAGCTATTTTCCGCAAATACAGGTCCGCTCTATTTACTCTGTAAGAACTGTTACTTAATCTTATAAGATCCTGAGGCTCATAATCCGCACTAAGCGGCCGTACTTTATCTACAAGAACCCATAAATAGGGATCACTCTCCATGATAATAAAAAGCGAATTAATAAAAGCGGTATCTGAATCGATATTTAGCTTTATATTATCTGATATATTTTTCGGCAGTTCAGCGTTTTCAAGCGCGGATGATAAAATTTCAATATAATTATCATAGTAATTACTGATAATTATATTCGCATCAGGATTATAATATTCTGTAAAAACTATATTATCAGTTTCATTATGAGCTTCCGCATGAACAGTATTGTCTGAGACGTATGAAAAAACAAAAAGAAAAACAAATACAAGTAAAAAAAATCGTGACAACTAAATTAATGTCCCCGGATATAAAATTGTATTCTTTGGAATTACAATAATTCCGTCTACAATATAATAATGACCATAATTGCCGTCGGTTCGTTTTATGTCATCTACGCCGATACGGCAGCCTTCGCCGACGCAGACATTTTTATCGATAATTGCGCCTTTGATAATCGCACCTCGCCCGATTCCAACATTGGGAACTCTCGCTTCTGCGTTCTGATTCTTTTGCGCTTCTGTCTCATAGTAGTCGGCTCCCATACATACAACGCCGTTAAGGCTGGAACCTGTTTCTATGATTGTACGAATACCAACGATTGAATTGGTAATATTAGCGTTTGTTATAATACATCCTTCTGCGGCTATTGACTGGTTCATATTGGAAAAGTTCATTTTGGATGGCGGTAGATTGCGCATATGGGTAAATATTGGTTTAAGCTCATCATAAAAATCGAACCTTGGCTTTAAGGTTGTTAATTCAAGATTTGTATCATAGAAATTTTTAATGGTTCCGATATCTTCCCAGTAACCGTCAAAAAGATACGCGTTTACCTTTAATTTGCTTATAGCCGAAGGAATAACTTCTTTTCCAAAATCCGTAAGTTCGTTGGACAGGCATTCTTCCATTGCTTTCGCGTTAAAAACATAGATACCCATTGAGCCAAGAAAACAGTCATCCTTGTTTTTTTCTGTCAGAAGCTCCTGAGGCGCTCTGAAATCTGAAATATCTTTGGTCGGCCCTGGTTTTTCCATGAATTCTGTTATCTGATTTTTTTTATTTACTTTTAGGATACCCAAACCGCTGGCGTTATCTCTTGTTACGCCTGTACAGGCGATTGTAATGGCAGCCTGGGATTTTATATGATTATCCAATAGTTCTTTTAAATCCATTCTGTATAACTGGTCGCCGGAAAGAATAATATAGTAAGAAGGGTTTTGTGTCCTGAAATGAGGCAGGTTTTTGCGTACAGCATCAGCGGTGCCTTCGTACCAGCCTGAATGTTCAAATGTCTGCTCGGCGGCTAGAATCTCAACAAATCCATTGGTAAAAGAGTCAAACACATAAGTTTGCCCTATATGCAGGTGGAGAGAAGCCGAATTAAACTGGGTAACAATATAGATCTGTCTTAAATTCGCGTTAATACAGTTGGAAATGGGAATATCAACAAGGCGGTATTTACCGCCAAATGGAACTGCCGGTTTTGAACGAAATTGGGTTAATGGGAACAAACGTGTTCCTTTACCGCCGCCCAATACTATGGACAAAACATCTGCCATACAAATCCTCCTTTCCCAACCTAAACTTATTTTAGTTTTTTTTTTGTTCTTTGTCAAATGTATATTAAGTGTCAAAAAAAACTATATTCACAGATCACAAAAAAAGATGTAAAATAACAATAATGAATGTAAAAGAAAGAACCGAAGGTCCTAAAACAGATTATTCTCCTCTTGAAGATGTTATTAATAGTCCTGAATTCGAGCCAAATATTGTTATTAACCGGTTATTACCTGCACAGGAAGGAGATTTCACTCCTTTTCCAGTAGATTTAGACTCAAGAATTGTTGAATCGTTGCGTAAAAGAGGCATAAATCAACTTTATACTCACCAAGCCGAGGTATGGAAAACTGCGCGAACTGGTAAAAATGTAGTGGTTGTTACGCCAACCGCTTCCGGTAAGACCCTTTGTTATAATTTACCATGTCTTAATACTCTTTTAACTGACGAAAACGCCAGATGCTTGTATCTTTTTCCAACAAAAGCGTTGTCTCAGGATCAGCAAGCTGAATTAAATGAAATTTCTACCGGAGGTAACTCTGACGGGGATAAAGGACTAAATCTTAAAATAGCGACTTATGACGGAGACACTCCCGAATCATTGCGTATTTCTGCGCGAGATTCAGGCAGAATTATCATTTCAAACCCTGATATGCTGCATACAGCTATTTTACCAAACCATCCTAAATGGATTAAGTTTTTTTCCAATCTTAAATACATAGTTATTGACGAAGCTCATGCTTACCGGGGCGTTATGGGAAGTCATGTAGCGAATGTAATCCGCCGCCTTAGAAGGGTCGCTCTTTTTTATGGAGTAAAACCTCAGTTTATTCTTTGTTCGGCTACAATCGCAAATCCGGCGCAACTGGCGAAAGCGTTAATAGGACAGGATGTAGAGTTAGTTGATAAAAACGGAGCTCCCCGCGGCGAAAAACGGGTTATATTATATAATCCGCCGTTAGTTGATATTGTTCAGGGTATCCGCCGTTCTGTAGTAATAGAAAGCCCCCGATGGATGGCCGCTTTATTAAAAGCCGGTATTAAAACAATCCTTTTTGCTCATTCCCGCATAAGAACAGAAGTAGCCGCGTCTTATGTAAACGATGAATTAAAAAATATCTATAACGATAATTCCCGTATAAGGGTAGAGTCATACCGAGGTGGCTTTTTACCCAACGAACGGCGGGAGATAGAAAAAGGACTCCGCGACGGCAGTATTCACGGGGTAGTTTCAACTAACGCCCTTGAATTGGGAATTGACATTGGCGGCCTTGATGCGTCAGTTATCGCCGGCTTTCCCGGTTCGTTTAACAGTTTCTGGCAGCAAGCAGGAAGGGCAGGAAGAAGGGGAGGAACTTCTGTTTCGGTTTTTATCGCGACAAATTCTCCGATTGACCAATTTATAATGAATGATCCCGACTGGTTTTTCCGGAAAAGCGCGGAAGAAGCTCATATCGATCCTGATAATCCGTATATTCTTACAGACCATGTTAAATGCGCATGCTTTGAGCTTCCATTTACTGATGAAGAACTAAAAATTGACAATGAAGAATGTGTTTATGGTGATAATACTATAGACGCTCTTGAGTATCTTGAAGAAGCTGGTATCATTCGTCATACAGGAGAAAAATGGCATTGGGCTGACCGTTCTTATCCCGCGGAAGGGATAAGCCTTCGCAGCGCCGGAGCTGATAATGTAGTTATAATTGACATAACAGACGGCAGAAACATTGTAATTGGAGAAATGGACCGGCCAAGCGCCAAAGAAATGATCTTTGTAAATGCGGTATACATTCACCGCGGCAAACAATACATGGTAGAAGAGCTTGATATAGAAAACCGCAAATGCCATGTCCGGGAAGCTGATGTAAATTATTATACCGATGGTGTTGTAAAAACAGATATAAAAGTATTAACAGAAGACGAAAATTTTAATTATGCGGGAGGGCAGGGTGTTTTATCTGATGTTCTTGTCCGTTCCCAGGTTACAAAATTTAAAAAACTAAGATTCAGTGATATAAAGACTTCTGATAATAAAACAGGCAGTGAACAAAATATTGGATACGGTGAAATTAATCTTCCTGAAGAAGAAATCCAGACAAGAGGCCTTGCTCTTATTTTTTCACCGGAAAGCTCCGGCGGTAAAGCTTTGGAAAAACTCGGTGAAAAAAACGCCGGAATGGCTCTTTCCGGAACAGGTACGCTAATTCGATATATCGCGCCATTATTTCTGTTATGCGATCCCCGGGATTTAGGTATAGCAGAACGTGTTAAAGACCCTCATTTCAGAACGCCTGCGTTATACATCTATGATAAATATCCCGGCGGCACAGGATTAACGGAAAACCTCGCCCATAAAATGGAATTACTAATAAACGCTATTTATGAAGCTCTTAAACATTGCCAGTGCCGAAATGGATGTCCGTCCTGTGTAGGTGCCGGCGGGAATAAATCCGCAGTGGAAATGTTTTTAGAAGCGGTAAAAACTAATTTAGTTTCTAATATACCCCAGTCCAATTGACAAATCAAATTATTTCAAGTAGTATTAAAATACAAACAAATACCTGTAGATTTTTTGTCATATCAGCCTTTAAAAATACATATCAGCGTCAGGTAAATAAATCTTATGGAGGCTATTATGAGAGAAGTTAATGTTGAACTCACCCTAAAAAATGGCGCTGACATAATTAGAGCCAGTAAAGGAACAATGACAGAACAAAATGTACGTTCGGTTGTTGTTAATGCGATTGTTGATACCGGTGCAATGTTATTGGTAATCGGTGATGAACTGCGAAGAAAGCTGGGACTGGAAATTCTTGAATCGCGTACAGTGGCTCTTGCCAGAGGTTCAACAACAAATTGTAGTATTGCCGGACCTGTGGAGATTCACTGGAAAAACAGAAAATCTTTTATACGGCCAATGGTACTGCCTAACGAAAAAGAAGTTCTTCTTGGCGTTATTCCGCTTGAAGAAATGGACCTGATGGTAGATCCTGTCAACAATACTCTTGTTGGCGTTCATGGTGATGAGATTATTAGTAGATTGAAATAAAATAGAATAAACATATTAAGACAAATAACGCCTAGCCCAAAAAGCTAATGTTTCTGCTGATGCAGGATCAAGAATTAATTTCCAAGAGACATACATAATGACCTCTGCTGAACAATTGGCAATTAATATAGCGGCAAATGAAGCCTTAATAAAAAGAAAATTTCTAAACGAAACATGGATTAACGCAGAAAATATAAAACTAAATCATACAGAAATACCAAAATATGCAGAAGGAATCCTTGTGGCAGTGTCGAGGCTGCCAATAAATTTACAAGAAGAAATAGATTTTATCAAAGAAATAAAATCGGCAATAATATTAAAGAAACATGGAGCAATTATTACTCTTATTCCCAGAATAAAAAGACCGGACGGTAAGGGTTTCCTGCCAGGACCAGATGCAATTGTTAATGGTTTGTTTTTTGAGTTTAAAACAGTAACGGGAAAAATAAACAAAGTAGGAAGAAGATTTGCAGAATCAAGAATTCAGGGAAATAATGTCTATATTCGCATCGAAAATGAACGCCATACAAAAGAAGGTGCGATAAGAGAGCTAACCAGACTAATAAGCGACAAGAATTATAAAGGTGGATTTAAGGGATATATTATCTTTACAACAGGAACCGGCTCACAGGAGGAAACATTTATTTATAATATTAAAGATTTTAAGAAGTAAAAAATCCAGGGGAGGCTTTCGCCTCCCCCTTGGCTTCCCGATGCTACAAGGCCGCCTCGGGACGTGGCACTATATTATTTATAGCACTTTTTTTATTGGTCTGTCAAGTTTTTTGACTGTTTTTTACATTTTTTATTGTATTCAATCGCTCTCTGTACAGTCATGGCAGGCAGCTGGCGCACGGGACGGTAAGACTTGTTGCGGGCAACACGCCTATGGAGCCTCAGAAATTATTCACCTTTTTTTTAATGTATCGAATATTGAAAATTGTAATCTTGCTCTGAGTCTCCTCCGGCTAAGAACCCGCAAAGAGACGTCTTCCCGTCCCGCGCGCCCACTGCCTGCCATGACTGTATACATGGTTGGATTAATTAATTGCTAGTGTAGGGCGGGTGAAATTTATTGGGGGTTGTTACATTGATATATGTAGAGAGCAGTAATAGCCCTTTTACGCATAAAAATAAAGATATTTTCAACTTTTTTTCATTTTCGGTCAAGCGCCACGCATCTGCGCGCCATATATAGTAACTGACTTTTTTGTTGGTTATTAAAACTTTTGAACAGTGTTATGAAAAACACTGTTCCGGGCGACATAGCCCGAAGGAGAAAAATATGGCTTTTATTCCTATGGACGCGGAGCTGCTGCCGCCTTCAGACGACCGGATCTTTAAAACCTTGCTAACTCATCCGGACGCGGAACAAGTCCTCATTGACATTGTTTCTACTGTGATTGAGCAAAAAGTACTGAGTGTAGAGGTAAGAAACAACGAGCTGCCGGTAATGGATATCGAAGAGAAGGCAGAAAGGTTCGATGTGAACTGTACCATCGAAAATGGAGATCAGGTTGATGTCGAAATGCACTGCTCCAGGATCGAGGAAGTAGGGGAAGTACGCCTTAGCTTTTTTAATAAGTATACGTACTATCTGACAGATCTCCATTCATCACAAAGATCAAAGGGAGTAAAATATAAAGACATGGTACGGACTTATCAGGTTACCTTTACTACTCATGATGTATTCCCAACAATTCCTGATTTTGTACACAGGTTTTCATTACGCTCAGAAGATGGAGTACAAATAAGCGACCAGATCAATATGGTTATAATTGAACTCAGCAAGCTAAATGATACTTTGAAAAAACCAGTGGGTGAATTAACCTCTTTTGAGAAATGGTCGTTGTTTCTAAATTACGCTCCTGATCCAGTGCAAAGACTTCTGATTAATGATATAATTAAGGAGAAAAGGGAGATAGGTATGGCAGCAGCCTTATTACAGGAAATAAGCAAGGATGAGCGTGAACGCGCCAGATTACGAAGCCGCAAAATGTATGAAACCGATATGATGTCAAATATACTTACCGCTGAAGAGAGGGGTGAGATAAGAGAACGTGAAAAGTGGCAAAGTGTTGTCGTGAGTAAAGACGCCGAAATAGCGCGTTTGCGGGCGGAGTTAGATAAACGGTGATAGTTACTTGCGGCGGGGCGTGTAGGATTCTTCATCCGCACGCTTTGCGTATTTTATTGACCCGGCTTGCAGCTCGGGATAAATCCCTCGCGCGTTGTTCATCTTTTTACATTGTCCTGCGCCGGGGCGTGTAGAAATATTTCATCAACGCCCTGTGGGCGCGTCATTGGCCCGGCATCCTTTGGCCGTTGGGGCTTGAGCGTAAAACTGGGTAGCCGCGCGCTTCTACTGTGGAGAAGTCCCAGGTTGATTCGCTGAAACCTAAGTCTGCCCAGAAGGAGCGGTAACGGAAAGTGCCAAGATGCGCGTCCGCGCCGTTATTTGAGGCAGCGTCTGTTGAAGATGGTATTGTGGGAATAACGCTGCCGGCGCCGTAAGCGCTGCTTAACCTGAACTGCATACCGTTAAAGGCGTGGTTAGAAATAGTCCCGCCATCTATTCTATTTCCAAAAATTCTACCTATGTTTATTATACCCGGACCGTTTGCCGTTACATGCGTACCAAGAGCGGCATTGTTTTGTGCGTTTGTATTACCGGTTTTCCTCCCTATGAGTGCTCCGGTGTAAATTGCTCGTTGAATATTTTCTGTAGTATCACTATTACTGCTGGCTCTTTGGGTTATGACGTTACCTGTGGCAAAACAATTCTCAGTTATGTTGTTGGTTACTCCAATAAGGCCTCCAGCAAATACGCTGCCGTCTCCATTCGGCTTGTCAGCAAACACATCCCCAAAAGCGTAGCTATTCTGTATATTACCCGTGTTTAAACCAATGAGGCCGCCTGCAACAATAGTGGAATCAGTGCCAATATTTTGAAGATTGTTAGTTGTTGTTGTTCCAAAGTTTATTACACTTACATTACCCGTAGCATATGTGTTTGTAAGGAGTGCTCCGCCACTTTGTGCAATAAAACCACCCGCAATAGTATGACCATAACCCACAACGCTTACATCCCCCTTGGCATAACAGTATGAAATATTACCAGTTAAACTCCCGGCAAACCCTCCGGCACTTAACATAGGTACATTAGTATCAGTGTATACAACAACTGGACCTTCAGTGTAACAGTGTTCCATATATACTCTTGTTGCTCCTGAAGTAATATTAGCTGAGCCTATAAAACCTCCTACAATGAAAAATCCATCTCCGTATTTATGTATATTAAATCCGCTTTGCATAGAAAAACAGTTAGTAAATATTGTGCTAGTAAATGAAGAACCAACAGCTCCGCCAATATATACAGGACCTGTGCCGGATATTAACGTAATGATACCCTGGCTGTAGTCTGAGTTACGCAGCTCTGTTGGTTGACCTATGATACCTTGTATATAACCCGCAAGTCCACCCAGAAAGAGGCCTTGAAGTTGATTTAATCCAATAGTAACCACATCCACCGCGCCATTTGTTCCTACACTTATGTCCCCTATAATACTGACATTCTGTACATTAATAATGTCACCCATTCTACCTATACTTCCCGCAATACCGCCAACGAAGAGAAAATTTGGGTTTCCCGGATTTGTGTCCACTGTAAGATTAAGGCTCGAGTAGGCATTGTATATACTAGCTGTGCTACGAGCAACAACACTAGTTAACCTGCCCAAAAGCCCAGTAATTCCACCGATATCAGCGGTAAAACCGCTGCCGCCTAATGTAACAGCGCCGTTAACCAATACATTTTCAAGCCTTGCGTTTCCCTGCGTTCTTCCTACAATTCCCCCAAAGCGAAACGCGGTTTCGGGATTTATAGTTACCGATTCGCCGTTTGTAGTTTCGTATAACACAGTTAAATCACGGATAATTGTGTTATCTGTATCAGGAGTAGTATTACCCGCTACACCGAATAACCCTATATCAGATACCGCGTTTATACTCCTGATTGTAACAGTATGTCCATTGCCGTAAAACTTACCCTGGAATGGCTGTTCGGTTGTACCAATTGGTACCCAGTTATTCAGAACTATACTTCGTGTCAATACATAAACTTTATTCAGCGATAAATTATTACCGGAGTTTACATTTTCGCTTAATAGTTTTAGTTCATCCGCTGTGGATATTTCTGTCAGGGTTATATTGTTTATGTTATCAAGTTCGCTTTTCCAGTTTTGCCGCAATTCCATTCCGGGTACATTCCAGATAACTATTTGTGTTGGTTCTTCATCAAGGGTCAGCGTTATCGTATAACTGTTAAAGCCGGACGAAGCTATTCCATCTCTAACATTTTTATCATTCGGTTTTACAGCGTCTATGGTAAAACTTGTTACGCTTTCTTCCAGTATTAATGTACGGAAATCACTGTTGTTTTCCCGGTATCTGATAACAGTTGTATTATTATCAGTATTAGGAGGTAATTCCCAGTAAATTTCTATCCGCTCATTAACTTCGTTGTATAACGCTTTCCATGAGTCTATAATATTTTCAGTTAATACAGTTCTGTATTGTAAAACCGTTTCTTTTAAACCTCTGTCGCCGCCAGGGCTTTTAATATTTTCTCCTAATTTAATATCGATAATCAGTCCGACGGGAATAGCTCCTTTACTTTGTATAGTAAGCGTATGATTCCCTTCATTATACAAAGGCGCCGCGAAATATGATTCCATTGGTATCGCTTTGCCGGTAAAACCTGATGGCGGGTTTGTCATTCCTGGGTTTGCCAGCTTTCCGGTTATCTCAATATGACCTTCTCTATAAATAAGGGTTTCAAAAGCAACAGCGGAAGCAAAGGTTACGGTTATATCTCTGTTAGGTGTCCTGTCTACTATTGAACCTCGTTCCGGTGAACTCATTATAATTCTTGGCTGCAACTCACTCCATGGAATCAGGGTTATTGGATCTTTACCATGAATTGTGATACTGGTTCTTCCACCATTAATATGATCAATAGTTAATTCATCTTTACTGAGAGGTACTAAATCTTTTAATGTATTAGTTATCGCCGCTGTACTGATATACCATTCATTACCGGTTGGAAGATCATTTGTTTTATAAGCTCTCCATTCCGCGTTACTGTACGCCGGGTTAGGATCAAACTGCACAGTAAAGGTATAACCCGCTCTTGGCGTCACATTATGAATATCATCCCTGCATCTGTCCGTTCCCCGTTGAGGGCTATACCCCCACGCTTCCGGAAAAGCCACCATTACTTCCAGTTTATGAGCGTTATGCCAAGCAACTTCGGCGTCTAACTTGGCGAGATAATCGGGATCACCTTCGCAGGAAACGAGGCAAAGAACAAGTAATAGGGAAAAGAGGATTACCCCCCCCCCCCCTTAAGCGTGGGCTGTATACAACTAGTGGTTTTATGTAAAAAAGATTTTTTCATATAAATATCTCCCATGTTTATATCAATATATATAAAATACCACCTCTTATAGAAATTATCAATTGAGAAATTTAACCTGTACATGTGCCAATGTATGCTCAATAATTACTTGAGGGGTCACGGGATGCCGCGAAAGCGGCTTGCTGATAAAAATATCATGCGCAGCATGATATTTTTGACCAGCCGCCAGGACCCCAAATAATTTTATCAGGCATACATTGGCAAACATTTGACAAGTGATTATTAATTGATTAAAATTAATGTATAAATAGTCTGTTTTTTGGACTATTTTAAGCTTTTAGTGAAGTTCATCATTAAGTGAAGGAGATTTTCCATGAGGATTTCGGTTTTAATTATTGCTATTTTAATATTTTTTTCAGTATTTTGCGTATTTGGTCAAAATGTACCTTTTACATGGACAACCTTTAATATGCTTACTCAATTACGGGATTCGGGAGAAAGCGTAGGAGATTTAAGGTTTTATCTATCCAAACCATTAAGCATATTTATTATTGATGAACATAATACCGCTCCTGAAATTACCATAAGGGATGGCGGAATTGTAAATGTCCAACAGGGGATTTCATCATCATCAGTATTAATAGATGATTCAATCGAAGGAAGACTTATCAGCTTTCCGGCTTCCGGCGCTGAAATTATCGAAATCATGTTTTATGCCGAGGAAAAATTCGTTACTTTAAGATTCAGAAGAAACGAACAGTTGGATTCATTTATCGTTTTTTCCGCTACAATAAACACAAGAGTTTACACACTTCATTCCCAGGCGGAACTTCCTCAGCTTTTAATAAGATCAAATATTGAAAGAGCTGTAAGCGAAGTATACGCCTTTGTATTTTCCATGGGTGCGAACCAGCAGCCGCCTCCTCCTCCAGGTAATGGAAATACTGTAAATCAGACAGGTAATAGATCAAGATTACTTTTGGGACCAGGTTCGTTAAACGTCAATGATATTATTACATATATCAGGACACAGAATCCGGTTATAGATCAAAATACTATAAGATTAATTGAGTTATATATCAGTGAAGCATTAATCGAAAATATTAATTATGATATCGCCATCGCGCAAATGCTGTACTCTACAAATTTTCTCAGGAATCAGCAGCGGGTATTAACTCATAATTATGCTGGGTTTTCTCAGACAAGTGAATGGAACGGTATTTTTAGTAACATGAACGAAGGAGTAAGAGCGCATATTCAGCATCTTAAAGGATATTCATCTCGCGAGCCGTTAAAAACAGCTTTGGTTGCTCCTAGATATAATTTAATAGCCAGTTCAGGATATATGGGACTAATAAGGGATTTTGATGATTTATACAGCGCGTGGACATTAAATTCTGTTAGTTATAAAGAAGGTATAGAAAATATACTAAACGGTTTATATAGATAAGGAAATTATTTTATGAAAAAGACAGCGTTAATTTTTATTATTCTTATTTGCGTTATATGTTATCAGGGGTTTGCCAGAGGTAATCAGCAAACTACAACACCTCCAACAACAAATAATAATGAAAATACAGTAAATTTACCCAGAAATATTGTTTTAGACAGCATTGAAATAGGAAGTATTAGAATATTAAGAGACATTATTTTTGATGGAAATGTTGTGATTAATGGAAATGTCATCGGGATTAATGATGAAACACCTGTTCCGCCTGTTCTGCCAGATCCAAAACCAATTGATCTTGATCCTGTTGATGAACCCATTGATTTAGATCCAGTTGATCCAGAAGAAGTTGAGCCGGATCCAATTCTGGTTCCAGTTCTTGTTAATAGAGAAAGAATCCTTGTAAATTCTGGTCTTATTACTTTATTACAAAATAATAGGATGGATTTACAGTTATTAAAATACTATCTTTCTAAAGATTTAGAAATAAAAATTATAGAGAATGATAAAGGACCAAGACTGGAATTTAATCCAATCAGCGGGTTACTGGAAATTATCGTAGACGAATCTGTTAAGGAAAATATTAAAATTACTATTGATGATGCAGGTGTATTAGTAAAAAAGAGTGATACAGAATTTGAAATACTGTTTAAAATTAAAGATGAAGAGACAGAGAAAGATGTAACTTTAGTATTTATTAAAAATACATTGTTAGACTGTTTTGAATTAAGTTCTGTTAAAATGAAGGATAATCATTCTTACACATTAATCTATAACGAAAGATCTCCTCAACTTATGATTTATGGAAGGGATGACCAAAGAAACAGAGTTAATCTGAATTCTTTGTTTCCAGATATTCTACCTCCACCATATCCTCCAATTATGCCATATCCTCCAATTCTTCTGGATCCTATAACTCCGCCGCCTCCTGTGACTCCGCCAGATCCTATTACTCCACCGGATCCAGTAACTCCGACACCTCCAGTAACTCCGCCAGATCCTGTAATTCCACCGGATCCTATAACTCCGACGCCTCCTGTAACTCCACCGGATCCTGTAACTCTAACAGATCCTGTAACTCCAACGGATACTGTAATTCCAACACCTCCTGTAACTCCACCGGATACTATAACTCCACCAGATCCTGTAACTCCACCAGATCCTGTAACTCCACCGGCTCCTGTAACTCCACCGGCTCCCGTAACTCCGCCAGATCCTGTAACTCCAACAAATCCTCCGGCTCCGGTAAATCCTCCGGCTAATCCAGGAGCAAACGTACAAGGTAATCAAGGCGCTGGTAATACTTCTCCCTCTCCTACTGGAGAGCCAGCCAGAGTAGAAAATAATATAACAAGGAGAAACAGTAATATTATTGGGAGCAGGTCTATTAATGCAGAAGGCGTATTAAGATATATTAAAATCAGAAATAGTTCTCCTTTATATAATGACAATGAAATTAGAACACTGGTTAATTTATACTTTACAGAAGCTGCCAATGAAGATGTTAATTCTGATATCGCTATAGCGCAAATGCTGCTTGCTACAGATTTTCTCAGGAACAGAACAATATTAAGAGTTAATTTTAACTACGCTGGTTTGGAAAGAGCGGGCGCCAGATGGAATGGAAGACCATGGGATGGCAGATTTCCGAATATGACTACAGGAGTCCGCGCACATATTCAGCATTTAAGACATTACTCGGTAGGTACATTGAAAAACGGAGGCAATGTTAATCCAAGATGGACTATATTGAATCAAAATGGGTATCTTGGTACTGTTACAACATTTGATCAGTTATATCACAGATGGGTTCCCTATAATACAGCCAGTTACAGAACAAGGATGAATAATATCCTCACGGGTCTTTATGATTATTCAGACAGAGCAAATTAAGATTTAAGGTATGTCTATAATTTATCCAGATTATAGACATACAGGAATACAATGTCAAATCTGCGGGACAGGCTAAGAAGAATACAGGAACAAAAAAAGAATGAAGCTGTCTGTAAAACAGATAAAAAAAATAAAGAAATAAAAACTGATGAATTATATATTCCGGCATTAACAGAAATTGGGTGGCAGTTTTGCGGGTATAATGTTTTAAAAAAAACGGTTAGTGTACCTTTGCTTATCAAAATAAAGAAAAACTTTCCGGAGGATTTGGGTATTATAATTCCTGATTTTTCCGGAAAAAAATTACCGGTAAAGGAAGATTTACTTTTTTTTGACCTTGAAACAACAGGATTAAGCGGAGGAGCCGGTACAATTGCATTTCTCGTAGCTTTTGGAAAAATTAGTTCAACTGGAAAGTTATATGTAACTCAATATTTGCTTTTAGATTATCCCGGCGAAAATGATTTTCTGGAAAATGTATTAAATGAATTAAAAGCAGAAAACAAAGTAATTGTAACATATAACGGCAAATGTTTTGATTCCCAGATAATTAAAACCAGGTGCCTTATGAACAGGATAAAACCCCCGGAATATAGACACGCCGATCTTTTACATCCCGCTCGCCGCCTCTGGAAAAATTTAATACAGGATTGTTCACAGGGCTCAATAGAAAGGCAGATTTTAAACATTAACAGAATTGATGATATACCCGGCTCATTAGCTCCGGAAATCTGGTTTGAGTTTTTAAAAACCGGTAAAACAGAAAGACTAATAGGTATATGCGAGCACAATGTATCAGATATATACGGTCTCGCGTCGATTTTATCTGTTATGATTTCAATAGCAGAAAACCTGTTTAATACAGATAACTATGATTATGACCTTATGCGTCTTGCCCGCACAGTATATTCATACGCCTATGAACAGATGAAAATATATAATTACAAAAAACCATTGGAATTAATAAAAAAAGGAATAGAAGTACTCGAACCAGACAGTTACTGGCGAACTAAACTAAAAAGAAGAAAAACAAGACTAGAAAAATTGATCAATCAAAATAACTCAAACTAGTAGAATGTAATATTTAAAACTATATAACGAATTATATATAATTATTTCTCGCGGAGGCGCAGAGATCGCAGAGTTATTGTTCGAAATATCTATCTTTAACCTAAGAAATCTCAAATAACTACAGAGATTTCTAGGAATTAAAATAAAATAATCGAACTATAGCTCTGCGATCTCTGCGCCTCTGCGCCTCTGCGAGAGTAAATTTGAAATAATTCATTATTCTCTTTTAAATATTACAGAGAAAACATAGTTGAAGAAAAAGGATATTTTAGATATTATTTTATATATGTACGATTATAAAGAACAATGGAAAGAAAAAATAGCTCAGGTTATTAATATACTATTGAGTGAAGCCGGTATAAATGAACAAATAAAGGCGGAAAATGTAATCGCGGAAAATCCGCCTAATCCTGAAATGGGAGATATTGGGTTTCCAATGTTTAGTTATGCTAAAACACTCCGTAAAGGTCCGCCGCAGATAGCGCAAATAGCTGCGGAAAAATTAACAAATATTCTTGTTACTGAAAATTCAAATGCCAAAGCGGAAGCTCAAGGGCCTTATATTAATATAAGAATGGATCGTGCGGAGACAGCAGGAATTATCCTTGAAAAAATTCTTAATAATAATGAAAAAGATTTTTCTTTTGGCAGACCTGGTAATAAAACCGGGAAAAAAGTAATGATTGAATTTTCAAGCCCAAATACAAACAAACCATTGCACCTTGGCCACTTGCGTAATGATGTACTTGGCGAAAGTATTTCAAGGATTATTAAAGCAAGCGGAGCAGAAGTACGCAAAGTTTGTATTATTAATGACAGGGGAATTCATATTTGTAAATCGATGCTGGCATATAAAGAACATGGACAGGGAAAAACACCTGAATCGGAAGGGATAAAGAGTGATCGGTTTGTAGGTAATTGGTATGTAAATTTCAATAATGAATTAAAAAAAGAGGCTGATAAATTAATTAATTCCGGAATAAAAAAAGAAGAAGCGGAAGCGCAGACAGATTCAATGAAGAAAGCCCAGGAGATGCTGCGTAAATGGGAAGCTGGAGACAGTGAAACCGTAGAACTATGGAAAAACATGAACAAGTGGGCAATAGAAGGAATGAAAAAGACTTATGAGCGTACAGGTATCTCATTTGATAAATACTACTATGAAAGTGATACATATACTCTTGGTAAAGATGAAGTATTAAAAGGTTTGGAAAAGGGAATATTTTACCGCGAGGAAGACGGCGCTATCGCTGTAGATTTAACCGAAGAAAAACTTGATAAAAAAATTCTTTTACGGAGTGACGGCACATCAATTTATATTACCCAGGATTTTGGAACCGCTATTAACCGATATAACGATTGGCCGTTTGACCAGTTAATCTATGTTGTAGGTTCTGAGCAGCATTACCATTTTAAAGTACTTTTTGTAATTCTGGACAAACTCGGGTTTACCTGGGCAAAAAACCTGCGTCATTTATCTTATGGAATGGTTAATCTCCCGGAAGGAAAAATGAAAAGCAGGGAAGGGACAGTTGTAGACGCTGATGATTTGATCGATTCACTTAGAGACATGGCTTTATCAGAAATCCGCGAAAAGGGCAGGGAAGATGATGTGGGAGACCCAATGGAAGTATCGGAAAAGATAGCTCTTGGCGCGCTTCATTATTTCCTTCTCCAGCCAAGCCCGGTTAAAGATATGCTTTTTGATCCAAATGAATCACTTTCATTTACCGGAAATACCGGGCCTTATTTGCAATACATGGGAGCGCGAATTTCTTCCATGATGCGTAAAAGTGAGGAATCCGGGAAAAAGAATAGCAAAACTGAGGATTCTGTAGTATTTTCATTATTAACCAATGATTCTGAGTGGGAACTTGTTAAAATTCTGGCGGTTTATCCAGCTGTTGTGGGTGAAGCAGCAGAAAATCTTGATCCATCCTGTCTTACTGGTTATTTATATGAGCTTTCCAAAGCTTTTAGCCGGTTTTATCATGAATGTCCAATATTAAATTGTGAGGACCCGGCGCTTTCAAAAGCGAGACTTGAATTAAGCCGCGCGGTGATGTTTGTACTAAAAGACGCGTTTAACCTTGTTTGTATCCCATTTCTGGAAGTAATGTGATATTTATTGTTGCCTATTTCTACCAAATACGATAAAATAAGGCAGGAGAGAAGTATGGCAGAAGACCCAAAAGCTGGCGGCAGTTCCTCTGGTGAAAGCATTATGGACAAGGTTTTTTCATTTTTTTCGAATGATGGATTAACCGATGAAAAGCAGAGTATGCTTAAATCCATCGCTAAAGAACTTGGACATAACAAATTTACCAAGTTTTTCAGGATCAGATCTGAAGAAACAGACCCTTCTTTTATGTCTTTTTTATTTTCCTTATATAAAACTATCTATCCTATTAAAAAATTCATGAATGATGATAAAAAAATGGCAATGCTTAAGCATTTAACTGTTGAATCGTGCATAAGCCCCATTATTCATGAGACAATTAAGCGCCTGGACCCAAAAACACTTGACGCTAAAGCGAAAATATTACCGGCAGAAATACTTATAGATGAAATACATGCTGATGTAGAAACACTTAATAATCAATTTGATCACGCTCATGTTACTACTGTTAACCATCGTTATGAGTTAGCTTCCGCGTTAAATCAATTAGTAAAATATAATTTTCCCGGTTTTTTTAAAAAGTTTGATGGTCATTTCGCTGATGGCAGCTTTACTGTTGAGCCGAAATTCCCGGCGATTAAAACAATATTAATTATTGAACAAATTGGGGAATTCCTGACTGTCAGTCAGCCATTAAAGCCGGAAGATGACTGGGTTAGCTTATTAAATATCTTTAAAACGATAGAAGGCCAGGAACTTGTTAATATTGAACAGTTTAATATCATGATTAAAACACTCAGGGAAATACACACGACCAAAATCCTGGAATTAATGGTGCAATATACCCTTAGAAACCCGGTTTGGCAATGGAAACATGTAGTATTTAATGAAAAAATAGGCGAAAGTTGGCTAGAATCTAAAAAACTGGAAGCTGATGCATATATACTAAAAATTAACAACGCGAAGAAAAACAGTCAAATAAACGCATTAACAAAGGAAATATTTGAATCTGCCGATCTTACCAGACTAGATCATTATAATGTACAAATAAGTGAAACATACCGCAGAAAAAATGTAGAATATTTTAGATACGCCGAGGGATTAAATTACCTGAAAGCTTTCATGGAAGACTACATAGAGAAAGAAATTAAGGAACTTTGCGATATCTTAATCATTAGGGGTCAATGGACTAATAACTCGATGTCCAGGGAAATGAGCGAAGCATTACATAAAGTACTGGAAATTCCAGTGGAAATCACGGATTTGGATACAGTTATGTCAGAGGATGGCTCTGACGGCTCACGTTTACGCGCCGCCATGTTAAGAATTGACCGGGATATGACCCAGGCGCGTTACGTAAACAGCATACTTTCCAAGGTGAATTCCCAGGCAGTAGAGATAATTAACGATGCCGCTCAATGTTTAATAATTATTGGAAAAAACCTGAAAAATCTTATAGAGGATATACAAAAGAAACACCCTGAATTGCTTGTAAACTGGAGAGAGGTAACTATGGTTTCCAAGGATCCTTTATCACAAAGAATGATACATACTTTTAAGAAAATTAACTATTTTGTCCAATTAATGCATTTATGCACACAATAAAATAATAATAAGGAATACGTGATATTACATATTGAAAAATAATTAGAATCATTATAGAATTAATCAAATGAATTATTAATGATATCAGGTAAAAAGGGGAAGTCATGGAAATTCAAGTTCAGGAACTTATTGATAAAATAAAAAAGGACGGTATTAAAGCCGCTACTGAAGAAGCGAACCGGATAAAAGCGGAAGCGGAAACTGAAGCGCGCCGTCTGGTCGATACCGCTAAAAAAGAGGCGGACGAGTTGATTTCGCGCGGGAAACAAGATGCCCAGCGCTCTGAAAAAGCCGGAATAGCTGCGCTGGAACAGGCTTCCCGCAACCTTATTTTAACTTTTAAAGATGAGATAAATTCTTTATTGAATAGAATTATTAGTGACAGTGTAAACGCTAATTATAACGATGATGTATTAAAAGCGGCGTTACCGGATTTACTTAAAGCCTGGGTAGAAAAAGGCAGTGATAATCTTACAGTAATACTGCCGGAAAATGAACTTTCAAGGCTTCAGGGTTACTTTAGCGATAAACTTGCAGCCGAATTAAATAAGGGTGTTGAATTAAAATCCAACCGTAAGTTATCATCAGGTTTCCGCATTTCCAATAAAGAAGGTTCTGTTTATTATGATTTTTCCTCAGAGGCAGTCGCTCAATTGCTATCAACATACTTAAATCCTAGATTGGCTGGTTTATTAAAAGAAGCGTCAAAAGGAATTTAACAGGTGGCATATTATTACCTTATAGCCCAGCTTCCTTCTCTTGTATATGAGCAAAGACCGCCTATGTCTTCTTTGGAGTTTAAAGCAATAGCAATATCTCATATGAGCAAAAAGGACGCGTCTTTAATCGATCAGGTATCCTTTGATTCTGATTTTTCTAGGAAGATAAAAACCGGCTGTAAGTTTATTGATAATTGGTTTAACTGGGAAAGAGCTTTAAGGCTGAATCTTGCTAAACAGCGTGTTATCAAATTAAAAAGGGAAAGCGCTCAAATGGAAGAACCGCCGGCTTTTCCGACAGAAGCGGTTATGACAGCTTTAAAAGCAATTGATGAACATTCTCCATTGGAAGGAGAATATCTGATGGACAAGGCAAGATGGAATGTCATAGATGATTTTACCGGAAACAGCTATTTTGGCAGGAATAATATATACGCTTATTATTTAAAATTACTGCTTCTGGAACGACGACAAACATTCAATAATGAAAAAGGATTCGCGGAATATAAATCACTGTACGCTTTCATTGTAGAAAGCGCTCAGAAAACCTTGGGAGAACATAAATGATCGGAACAAAAGGAATAGTGACAGCGGTTAACGGTAATATGGTAAGCGTCCGTTTTGACGGAATTGTTTCCATGAACGAAGTTGGTTATGTCAAAGTTGGTGATACACGGCTTAAAAGTGAAGTTATTCGTATTCGGGGTGAGATAAGCCAGTTGCAAGTCTTTGAAATTACCAAAGGTATTTCAATTGGTGACTCTGTAGAGTTTACCGGAGATATGTTATCTGTAGAATTGGGCCCCGGTCTTTTGGGACAGGTTTATGACGGGCTGCAAAACCCATTGCCTCAGCTTGCTCAGGCGGCGGGTTATTTCCTGGAAAGGGGTGTTTATCTTGACGCTTTGCCTACAGATACAAGCTGGCAGTTTACTCCTGTTGTAAAGCAGGGTGATAAAGTTGAAAGAGCTGATACTCTTGGCAAAGTACCTGAAGGATCATTTACCCATCGTATTATGGTGCCTTTTAATTTATACGGAAGTTATACTGTTTCATGGATTAAACAAGCCGGTTCATATAATATCCGGGAAACTATTGCTGAACTAATCGATGAAAAAGGAAATAAAGTTCAGGTAACACTCAGTTTCCGTTGGCCTGTAAAACGCGCGATTGACTGTTATGAAGAACGCTTAAAACCGGTAGACCCAATGGTTACCCGCGTACGCCTTATTGATACATTTTTCCCTGTCGCTCGCGGCGGTACTTACTGTATTCCTGGCCCATTTGGTGCTGGAAAAACTGTTCTTCAGCAGATAACAAGCCGCTTCGCCGATGTTGATATCGTTATTGTCGCTGCCTGCGGTGAGCGCGCCGGTGAAGTTGTTGAAACATTAAAAGAATTCCCCGAACTGACAGACGAAAGAACAGGCCGCTCCCTGATGGAAAGGACAATAATTATTTGTAATACATCTTCCATGCCAGTAGCAGCGCGTGAAGCTTCTGTTTATACAGCAGTAACACTCGCCGAGTACTACAGGCAAATGGGTTTACATGTTCTTCTTTTAGCTGATTCTACAAGCCGCTGGGCGCAGGCGATGCGTGAAATGTCAGGCCGCCTGGAAGAAATACCCGGAGAAGAAGCATTCCCGGCATATATGGAATCTACAATTGCCAGCTTCTACGAAAGAGCCGGCATTACACGTCTTCGCGACGGCAGTCTTGGCTCAGTTACAATCGGCGGTACAGTCAGTCCTGCAGGCGGTAACTTTGAAGAACCTGTTACACAGGCAACCTTAAAAGTTGTTGGAGCATTTCATGGTCTTTCCCGCGAAAGGTCAGATGCACGCAGGTTTCCGGCAATACACCCTCTTGAATCATGGTCAAAGTACAAGGGAATTATAGAAAGTGAAAAAGTCGGTTACGCTCACGGATTCTTAAAGCGCAGCGCTGAAGTTGAACAGATGATGAAAGTAGTCGGAGAAGAAGGAACAAGCATAGAAGACTATATTATATATTTAAAGGGCGACCTTGTAGACGCTGTATATTTCCAGCAGAACTCATTTGATCCTGTAGATGCGGCTGTAAAACCTGAGCGTCAGAAATATGTATTTACAAAGCTGCTTGTTATTTTAGCGTCCAAGTTTAACTTCTCAGATAAAAACGAAGCGCGTAATTGGTTTAATAAATTAAGGCAAAAATTCCTTGACTATAACGGTTCACAATGGAAAAGTGAAAGATTTGACAGTCTCGAAACAGAAATAGAAAAAACTGTAAAGAATCAGTCACAGGGTCTGGATAAGGCCGCGGCGAAAATTATTATCTAGGGGTTTTTATGAATAAGGTATATAGCAAAATTGAATCAATAACCGGAAGCGTTATTACTGTAAAAGCAGACGGAGTATGTTACGGAGATTTAGCGGAGGTTGATACTGTATTCGGCACATCACTTGCCGAGGTAAATCGTCTGCAGGGTGATATTGTCTCTCTCCAGGTTTTCGCCGGAGGCCGCGGTATTTCTACAGGTGATACTGTCCGCTTTTTAGGCCGTCCCATGCAGGTACCATTTTCTGAAAACCTTATGGGCAGGGTATTTTCCGGTTCAGGAAAACCAAGAGATAAAGGCCCGGAATTAAATGAAAATAAAATACCGATTGGCGGTCCATCTGTAAACCCGTCTCAGCGTATCATTCCGCGTAATATGATCCGGACAGGTATTCCAATGATAGATCTTTTTAACACATTGGTTGTATCACAAAAACTTCCTATCTTTTCTGTATCAGGAGAACCTTATAACGAGCTGCTCGCTCGTATCGCGATGCAAGCGGAAGTTGATGTAATTGTTCTTGGCGGAATGGGTCTTAAATATGACGATTACCTTTATTTTAAAGATACACTGGAAAACGGCGGAGCGTTAGCTCGTACGGTAATGTTTATACATACCGCGAGTGATCCTACAGTTGAATGTCTTATGATTCCTGACATGTCTCTTGCTGTCGCAGAACAATTCGCCTTGCAGGGCAAAGACGTACTTGTACTTCTTACAGATATGACAAACTTTGCCGACGCGATGAAAGAAATTTCGATCATTCAGGAACAGGTTCCGTCTAATCGCGGTTACCCGGGAGACCTTTACAGCCAGCTCGCCAGCCGTTATGAAAAGGCAGTCGATTTTGAAACAGCCGGTTCTATAACAGTTTTAGGCGTTACAACAATGCCCGGAGACGATGTTACACACCCTGTACCGGATAATACCGGATACATTACAGAAGGGCAGTATTACCTTAAAAACGGACGCATTGAGCCATTTGGTTCGCTTTCCCGTCTTAAACAACAGGTAAACGGAAAAACGCGTGAAGATCATCGCGCGCTTATGGACGGCATGATTAAATTGTATTCATCTTTCCGTGACACACTGGAAAAAAAGGCAATGGGTTTTATTATGACCCACTGGGATGAAAAACTTTTAAAGTATGGTGAGCAGTTTGAAACAAGGATGATGGATCTTTCAGTTAATATTCCATTGGAAAAAGCGCTGGATTTAGGCTGGGAAATACTTGCGAGTTGTTTCGCGCCTGAGGAAACAGGTTTGCGTACCGAATTAATAAATAAATTCTGGCCAAAAAAATCGGAGTAGGAATTAATAATGGCAAAAATCAGGCTCACAAAAAATGAGCTTAAAAAGCAAAAAGATTCGCTAAAAATGTACAGGCGTTATCTTCCGACCCTGATGCTGAAAAAACAGCAATTACAGGGAGAGATACGGCTTACCGAAATGCGGTTTAAAGAATTGCAGCTTGAAAAAGAACAATTAGACGAATCATTTAAAGCTTGGATTGCTGTTTTTGGTGAAACCGGTGTTTTTACAAATGATATATTAAAAATCTCAAGTTTAAAAACCGGGTTTGGTAATATCGCGGGAGTATCTATTCCTGTTTTTGAAAGCGCAGAATTTGAAATTGCTAAATATAATTTAACGACTACTCCTTTATGGCTTGATATAGCGGTAGAGAGCATGAAAAATGTTCTTCTTTTGGAACTGGAAGCGGAAATAGTAGAAGAACAGAAAAAAAGGCTGGATAAAGAACTGCGTACAACAACCCAGCGTGTTAATTTATTTGAAAAAATAAAAATCCCGGAAGCTAAAGACAATATTAAAAAGATTCAGGTTTACCTTGGAGATCAACAGACAGCAGCTGTTGTCCGTGGTAAAATCGCCAAAACAGCGACAAGCGCTGGCGGAACTTAAAAAGCGGCAAGGTAGTTAAGTAATGATAGTACCGATGAAAAAAGTGTGCCTGATGGTACAGGATAAATCCCGTAAAGAAGCGCTTGAAAAACTCCGCGAAGTTGGGGTAGTACACCTAGAAAAAACTGACGCTCCTTTGGACGCTGATTCAAACGCATTAAAGTTAAAAATAAAGGTTGATGACGCTATTGGTTTAATAAGCGATTTTAAATTACCAAAAAAGAAAAAAGAACTGGATGAACCTGATGAAAGCGGAAAAAAAGGACGGGAACGCCGGCAAAAACCAATAGGTATGCATAGAGGCCGCCGCGCTACTGATGTTTTTGGCACAGATGATGAAGCGCCGTATTCAATTGATGCGGTTAGAGCGCCTGTCAGACCATACCTGCCTGATTTAATGAATGGTTATGGCGAAGAACGAAAAGAGTTAAAAGAACAGAATTTAATCTTAAGCCGGGAAATTTCCCGTTTGGAAGGATGGGGAGATTTTGACCCATCATCAATTGAAGAAATATCAGAGAGTATACCTGTTTATTTTTATGAAATTTCCACAGATGTTTTTGCTCGTTTTGAGAAGGATTTTCAATATATAAAAGTAACATGGGATAAATCGATGGTGCGTGTTTTGGTCTTTGATAACAAACTGCCGGATATTACTCCCTTTCAACTGCCAAAAAAGAGATTAAATGAATATTTACAGGAATTCGAAAAAAACAGTCTTGCTTTAAATGAAACTGAAAAGAAAATAAAAAGTTTTGCAGATCGCCGCCCGGCTTTACATAAAGAAATGGAAAAGATTCATGAAGATCTTGAGTTTGAAACAGCTGTCGCCGGGATGAATGAAGTAGAAGATGTAGCCAATGAATATAAAATTTCCTGGTTAACGGGTTTTATTCCAAAAAGTGAATTAGAAAAAGTAAAATCTGTCGCTATAGAAAATGGATGGGCTCTGTCTGCGTATGACCCGGGACCGCAAGACGCTCCGCCTACAAAAATTAAAAGTAATCCTTTTGTACGGGTTATACACCCATTACTATCATTTTTGGGTACTGTTCCCGGATATCGTGAATTCGATATTAGTCCTTCGTATTTATTTTTCTTTAGTTTATTCTTCGCGATGATTCTTGGGGACGCAGGTTATGGTTTAATAGTACTCGTCTTGGCTGTATTAATCGGAGTTAAAGGTAAATTAAAAAAAGGAGTATTCCCGGATATCGCTAAACTTTTAATATTTTTAACTTTATGTACGATTGCCTGGGGAGCTATTAATGGAGCATGGTTCCAGATTCCTAATAGAAATCTTCCGCAATTCCTAAAAGTTCTTATAATACCAATTTTTGATAATTCAGGACCAGGAGTTGTTTTCCCATTTTATATACGCGGTATTCTTGAGGTTCCTTTTCCGGAAATGCCATTAAAACCTGCATGGTATATTCAATTTTTATGTTTTTCATTAGCGTTAATACAATTGGTTTGGGCAAGAGGCAAGAGAATAATAGAAAAATTACCGTATCTTTCCGCTGTAGCGCAGTTTGGTACGCTTGTTATGATGGTTGGTTTATACTTCCTGGTTTTACAAATGCTTCTTAATGTAAAATTTCCGGATTTCGCATTATATTTAATTTTAGCGGGTGTTGGCTTAAATCTTATATTTGCAGAACAAAATGGGGGGAACTTCTTTAAAAATTTAGGAAAGGGTTTTGGTAATTTCTTTCAGTTATTTTTAAAGAGTGTAAGCTGCTTCGCGGATATTATCAGTTATATTCGTTTGTTCGCTGTTGGTCTTGCCGGAGCCATGATCGCTCAAATATTTAATGGTATGGCAATAGGGGATGGTTTTGGAGATTTTGGTTTAGCTTTCTTTACTAAACTAATTGGTACAGTTTTAATTCTTGTTATCGGTCATGGTCTTAACCTGGTCTTAACAGCTCTTTCTATTATTGTACATGGAGTCAGGCTTAATCTTTTGGATATGCCGGTAATCATTTAGAGATGGAATGGTCCGGTTATTTGTATAATCCTTTCGCGCTAAAGCGAAAGAAAAAATAAAAATCTTAGGAGTCACAGATGTTGGAAAATGTTGGTTTATTAGGAGCGCTTGGAATTGGAGGAAGTTTTGGGCTTTCCGCAATAGGAGCCGCGCTCGCAATGGCAGCGAATGGCCCTGCTGTTATAGGGTCATGGAAAAAATGTTATCTTCAAAATAAGCCGGCGCCCTTTATTTTGGCGGTTTTCGCGGGTACTTCATTATCCAACGTAATATACGGTTTTATTGTTATGGGAGCGCTTGCCGCTAATGAAGCAGGAATTTCAGAAGCTGCGCTTTTCGCTCTTGGTATGGGTTCGGGTATATGTATCGGAGCTGTAGCGATTACTCAGGCAATGTGTTCAGCCGCCGCCGCTGACGCTTATGCAGAGACCGGAAAAGGTTTTGGTAACTTCCTTATGGTTATAGGTATTGCCGAGACTGTGTCACTGTTCGCGATGGTATTTACATTACTTTATGTAAATAATTAATTAAGAGATAAATCGTATAGATTTTATATTAATAACCTCACGAATATACAATAATTGTTGTGGTTCGTGGGGTTTAGTCTGCTCGTTATTTATATAGTGAAATTCTGTTCATAAATAAAAAAATTGGTTGTTTGTTATTGTTTTAATGTTTCAGAATATATATAATAATTAACAGGTCGAGTAGCTCAGTGGATAGAGCCCCTGCCTTCTAAGCAGGTTGTCGCATGTTCGATTCATGCCTCGATCAACATTAGTCAGATTGAAATAGCTGGTTATTCTACAATACCTGTTTACATTCTTAATTTTTCCAGGAGAAGTTCCTTAAACTTTAATGCGGATTTATTGTTCGGTTCCAGGGAAAGGGAATTCTCGCAGTCGGCAAGAGCTTGGGGAAAATCTCCGATATGGTAATAAGCCTGCCCGCGTCTAAACAGGCAAAATGACTGGTATGGGTTTATTGATAAGGATAGGGTATAATCGTCAATTGCCTGGGAATATAACTTCATAACCGAATGAATTACCCCTCTATAATAGGCGGCCTTGTACGATTGCGCGTCAAGTTCCAGTGAGCTGCTGAAATCTTCAATAGCTTCGTTATATTGGGAACAGGCAAAGTTTGCCATTCCCCTATGTTTGTAAATAATTGAAAGGATTGTATTGTCAGGTTTTAATTGTAATATATTGGTGTATTGACTAATCGCTTCGTTAAATCGGTTTTGATTATGGGAAGTAAGGGCATGAACCAGTAAATCGTCAATTGAAGCGCTGTAATAGTCAGAAGAAAAAAGCGATGTATCATCCTGGGAGCCGGATAGTATTGATTCATCCGCTGTGGTATCAGAGGATTTACCTGAGGTATTACCATTAACCGGTATTTGTTTAATGGAAGACTCAACAGAAAAAAGTATTTCATCTGTGGATTCTTCTATCTTTTGAAAAAAGCTTTCCCTTCTTTTATCCATTTCTTTGGAGAATTTTCTTTGGTAAGATCTGATCTCCTGAAAAATAATATCTGCCAATGAAAGGCTCGCATTTACAGCCGCCAGTTTTCGCTTCATAGGCTCATCAAATGGGCTAAACTCGGCTTTATACACAAGTTCATGCTCAACTTCTGCCCAAGCATCCTGGAGAATAGTGCGTATTTGTATTTCCGCTATATCTGTTCCCGGGTATCCATGTTTGTTTATAATTGAATCTGGTATTCTGATTAAAAGGTGTGTTGATTCATAACCGAATTCTTTATAGGTATAATGCCCTTTTATTTCCCGTTCAAAAATATTAAAATATTTTGTTATTATATCATCAGCCGCCTGCAGGTCTTCTATAAACGGACAGATTATTCTTACTCCCAATAAATCCGTAATCTTAGGGTCTTTTATGCCTGTTTTTAATAGTCTTAGATATTTAGAAAAATAACTTGTAAAGTTTTTTATTCTGCCGCTTACAACAGGACTGGAATCAAGAGAAACAAGGACATTTTCAACCTGTTCCTTAATTTCATTTACAACAGAATATCGTACTTCAGTGAATTTATCATATTCATCTTTTAGTAATTTTTGTTCTGGAGGAGGGAAATTTATTATTTTTTCAGTATTTTCCATAATATAAAAAAAGCTGCCTGAAAACAAATGTCTTCAGACAGCTCTTGTCCCGGGAGAGAGAAGCTCTCAGAGAGAGCAGCTCTCTAGGATATTAATCCTGGTTATTGCGGTCAGGATGTCCGAACGGAAGTTCAGTAGCCTGTCTTTGCTGTTCAATATAACGAAGAACCTGGTTCTGTCCAAAGCGTTCCATTTCCCAAACTTTTCTGGCTTCTTCACGGGTTTGGATAATGTTCCAGATAGCTTCATCATCAATGTCGCGTTCTGTATCAAGTACCGCTCGATCGTAGATAACAGCTACATCTTTAAAGTATGTAACAAAATCTCCGCCTGGTCTTGCAGCATCACGCTGAATAAGGAATCCGCCAAACTTAATAAATGGCACGTTATATGGATAAAGAGGTACAATTCTCATATCACGGTTACGTACTTCCTGTAAGTAAGCAGGATTTCTCCAAATAAGCTCTCCCCATCCGTCAAACTCAAGATAACCCATGAAAATGGTTCTTTCATTGCCATTACTATCAACAATGATTGTTGATAAGCCATGGGGGAAATTTAAGCCGTAAGCGCGGACTTTTAATTCTCTGATTACACCAACATTTTTAATAACGCCATAAGCCGGAGCGCCTTCTTCCTGCGATTCAAAGCGGCTCCTCATATTGGCATTACCATCTTCAATTGGTTCTATAGTGCCATCGTCACCAACCGTTGTAAGTTCATAAGCCGGAATTTCAAATGGGGGTTTAATTAACGCCCATGAATTGAATGGCTCAACCGGGAAGCGAACACGTACGCCCATTACTGTACCAAATTCCCTGGAGGCCGCTTCTCTGGTAAAACTTAAGGATACGTTTGTAACATTCCTTGATGAGGAAGCCAAAACTACATCCCAGTTGGCAATAGCAAGTGAGGACATCATTAACGCCTTTTGTTGGGCTGTAAAACTGCCACCGGCGGCATGGGAGAAATCCATCAATGTCTGACGATTCTGATTTGGCTCGTCATTTGTGTCATTATCACTTACCTTAACATTAATATCCGCTGTGAGCAGAGAGAAGTCAATGAGAATACCTTCATCTGCAAAAACCGGACCCGCAAGCATCGCAATTACGATTAGAATGAGCATCTTTTTCATGTAAAGCTCCTTTAAAATCACTTCTTTAAAAAATCTCTTTATATAATTCTATAAAATTTAAAATGTTTTGTCAACGGCAAAACATTAAAATCCATAATTTTATATATTTTCCTGATATTATGGAAAATATAGTATTAATGACTGAATTCCTCAGAGTAAACAGCGTTCCCTTCAATGAAAAAACGAACGTTCTTTACGTAAGAAAAATTCCTTAAGATCCCTTCATAAAAGGTTTGATAGTTCCCAAATATGCTTCCGCCTTCAAGGAGCGGCAGAGCGGCATCAATTGAAAAATCGATATAAACCGTTCCATCCCTGTATAACAAGGACCTTAACCTGGTTCCCCTCGGAAAAAGAGGCATTAATTCAGGAGAAACAGGGCCTAAAAGGGTCTCTTCTGTATACCGGATTATATTATCTTCACGTGATTTGGAATGTTTTAACATCCGGTCTTCTACAGTTATAACCTCATCACTTACAGTATAGAATACAAATGTCCTTCTGGCAAGTCCTAAATACAAAAAATCTACAATAGCTACCAGAATTAAGATGCCTATTAATAAAAGGCAACGCTTTACAGGTGACGCGAGAAATCTGCCAACAGGGCCAAATATGGTTTTAAGAATAGAAATCATTATCGTTCAAATATACCAATAAAACTTGATATTCCATTGTACAATGATTGCGTAAGTTTTTGCAAGCCCTCATCGCTGATCATTAATAAAGCGTCCTGTCTATTGGAGACAAAACCAAGCTCTACCAGGACTGCCGGCATACGGCTATTTCTGACTACAAACCAGTCATTGGCTTTCCTGCCCCTTGAAGGTAATGTATTGCCGAAAACCTGAGCAAAACTGCTGAGTATAGAATCAGCTAAAAGAATGCTTTCTGTGGTAAATTCTTCTTCCATCATTGCGTTTAATATGGCCATTATATCTGATGAATAATTATATAAGGAAGCGTCCAAAAGAGAACGGCGCTGTCCTGAAGTAATATGCCATACTTCATATCCGCGCGCTTCTGTATTTCTGGCTGCGTTCGCGTGAATCGATATAAAAATAACAGCTTCATTTTCACTTACATTAACAGCGTTTGCGATATCTGAACGGTATTCCAGGGTACGGTAAATATCATAATCTCTGGTCATTATTATTCTTTTATCGGGGTAGGTTTGAAGCAATTGATCTCTTAATGCCAGAGCTACTTTAAGGACAATATCTTTTTCATATACTTGAGTATTTCTGCCGTTTTCGGAAAGATTACCTACAGCGCCGGGATCTCTTCCTCCATGCCCCGGGTCAATGACAATGGCTGCAATCCGGAAACGTGATGTCTCGTTTTCATGTAACCGGGTAAAGATATCCTTTAGTGTTGATACAAAAGATTCAGGAAAAACCAGTCTGCCGCTTTCATTATATGGCAGAGCTACATTAAATAATTCCCGGTTATTAATAATAAGATATCCTGTTTCACCTGATCTTGCCGCAACAGAAAAAGTCCCGTAATGCTCACCAATATTGAATGAGCCGTCTCTGAATAACGGGTCCCAGCGGAATTGTACAGAATGATTTGTAGAAACTGCAGAAAGCGCGTTTAATGTTTCATCAAGGGTAAGAGCGTTTAGATAGTGCGGAGTGTGGAGTGTGGAGTGAATAATGAATATAGAACAAAAGAAAATAATTTTTATAGATACATTTCTTTTTTGGACATTATTTTGAATCAATATTTTCTCCCAAATTTTCGATGTAGTAGACTGCTCCCTGGTAAGAACCCCGGATAAGGGCTGCCCAGAAGGATTTACCCAGTCTTATAATATTTTCGGCATTTTCGGATGAATCACTGATAGTTTCACATAAAGGAAGTGATAAACCGGTAAGCAGTCTGACAGCTTCCAGGGTCTCTCCAACAGTTCTTCCCATATAATCTGTAAGATTAGAGTTCTCAAAGGCAGGGAATGGGGTAATGTTTAATGTGTAGTGTGTAGTGTTTAGTGTGTAGTGTTTAGTGTGGAATGTGGAATGAGGGATGGTGGTTTCCGGGAGTTGGTTTTGGGTAGATTTTAGTTCATTTGGTAATTGGAAGGCATCGGGAGGGAAAACGCTTTGTTTATTTGCCTGGAGAAATATTGATGTTTCAGGGTTTGCGGGGTCGAGATGGATTAATATAAAACGGGCGGCGGTTTCGGCAGCGGAGATCGCGGTTGTTCTATCCGGAGCTGAGGCGATTATATTGCCGCATTTTGTTACATTGTTTTCCGGGAATGATACTTTATCGCCTTGAGTAATTCGTAAAAAGAAATTATTTATATGGTTTTTATATTCCTTGTTTTTCATTTCCGATTCTTCATTCAGATTAACAATTCTTTTTACAGTTCCCGGGATTGATATAAATGCTCTTTCTGCGCAAGTCCATTTTTTTACTGGGATAAGTTCTTCCGGCTTTTGGCCCATCGCGGCGAGTATGGCGGCTTTGATTGGATAAACACCGGATGAATACGGGTATGTCCACCCGGACATGTAACCGCCGGAAAGACGCGCTGCTATTTCTCCTATCATGGGTCCGTTTTTTGTCAGTTTTATATCACCTTTCGCCGCGCCAATATATTCTTTACCGGTTAGACCAAGGGAATGAATCCCTGCGCGGAATGTATCCAATATTGCTTTTTGCTTTTCCTCCTCAATTACAGTAGGCATTGTATGGCCCATTTCGATAAAATACGGCGGAAAGAAAATATGCCTGTCGGCAAGTCTGCAAATTATTATTTCTCCATGATAGATAATGGCATCCACAGAAAATTCCGGCCCATCCATATAGGATTCTACAATCGCTCTGCCGGAACGCGAATAACTTATCGCGCTTTTCGCCGCCTCATGAAATTCTTCTATGTTGTCTACCCGGCGGCAGCCCCGGCTTCCCATATTGTCTACTGGTTTTATTACTACAGGGAACTGCAAGTTATCAGGAACACTAATTAAGGAACTATCAATAATAGCGAATGGCGGTGATGGAAGTCCCGCTTTCTTAAAACATGATCTCATGCGTCCCTTGTCAGAAGCGTTAAGAGCGGCTTCATAAGGAATACCAGGTAATCCAAGTTTTTCCGCTGTCCAGGCAACACTAGCGGAGAAGTCAGTTCCCGCGGTCATTATTCCTAAACGGCTTGTTGTGTTTTGAATAGATCGGGCAAATGTCTCTATGCCTTCTTTGTCTTTTAAATCAATTTGTTCAAACCTGTCTGCCAATGATACACATGGAGCGGAAGAACTGCCATCCAGCGCGATTGTATAATAACCAAGTTCCTTAGCTATATTGATAGCCGGTTCCTGCATTACACCTGCTCCTAAAATTATTAATGTTTCTTTCATATTACCTTCCTAATTTAAGATAGTTTAATATTTTAAACCACGGAGGACACTGAGTAACACGGAGGTATTTAAGATAAAAATCATATTCTCTCCGTGAAACTCAGGCAACTTTAGTTGCAGTTCTCCGTGGTTATTACTTATTTAATTCCGCGTATACTTCGAATGTATCTCCCAGATAAAATATTTTACTTATTATTAATAATAGCCAATATACCGGACTTTTTTTGTTTTTGGCTAATTTTCCTAATACAGGGAAACGTTCGGGATGATGACCGACTATTACTATTTTTTTTACCTTAAAGCCTGTTATAACTAGTGCCTTTTTAGCGCTTTTGGGTGACCATATAGTCCAGTGATCGGCTGGGCTTTTTGAAAGAAAACGATGTATCGAAGAACGTCCGCTGATGCCGGAAAAAGATGGTGTTGAAAATGCCAGTAAACCGCCTGGTTTTAATAATCTTTTTACTTCGTTTAATACTGATACACAATCGGTAAAGTGTTCTATTACAAACCATAATGTTATTACGTTGTATGAGTTATTATTTAATGTGGAGTTTTTAAGAAGTGTGGAGTGTGGAATATTTAATGTGGAATGTTTATTTAATGTGGAATGAGGAATGTTTAGTGTGGAGTGGAGGAGAGGGAAGAAGCTATGGATGGCGGGGATGTTGAGTGTTTCGGTTACATATTTAATGGCGTCTTCTGCGGGGTCTATTCCGAAGGGAGAATAGTTTGCTTCTTTGGCAGCGGCTAAAAATGGGCCGTAAGCGCAGCCGATGTCAAGAAGTTTTAAAGATTCTATATCTTTATTCTCCCTACGTGTCCACCGAGTCTCTGTGCCTCTGTTTAGTATCTTAGAAATTATATTTATTCGTTTCTTTCCTGACTCTTTTATATTATCAAAATCTTCCAGGTAGGTTTTTCCGTATTGGTTTTTGTAGGATTCAAAGAAGTATTCTTTTTCGTATTCAATTGGAGGAAGGTTGGTTCTGTCCATGTATATTATGCCGCATTTAAAACAACGATGGTACGTACGATCATTATAACGAGAAATTGTTTTGCTTGTTCCCGATCCGCATACTGGACAACCGCGGTTTACTGTTAGTAATAAATTGTTACATGTTTCTGCCAGGTTGGTATAAGTAAGAATTTTACCACGGAGGACACGGAGGACACGGAGATTCACGGAGGAAAAAAGGTTTTCGAACCAAAACTTCCGTGTTCCTCCTAGCAACTTTGGTTGCAGTTCTCCGTGGTTTTTTATTCTTTTTATTAATGAACTTAGATGTTTTATGTCCAGGAAACCGGCGGTTTTGGCTAGTTTTTTATGGTATGGGGTAGGGTGGGCAAGAATAACAGGTGTTCCGGTAAATAAGGCTTCGTATGCAGTGATTCCGTAATGGGTTATTAATAAATTGTACTCATTGAGATGTAAAGCCAGGTTTGGGATTGATTCTATTATTTTTAATGTGGAATGTTTAGATAATGTGGAATGTGGAATGTGGAATGTGGAATGGTTAGTGTTTAATGAGCCTTTTAATAGGGTTATTTCTATTGGGTAATTGCTTTTTATAGTTGAGAGTTTTTTCGCTATTTTATTGCCTAGATTAGCTTTGTCTTCCTGTCCGAAAGAAATAAGTATTTTAAATTTAGAGTCCTTATTTTGAAGCACCTGGAGATTCTCGGAGAAAATAGATCCTTCGTATAAAAACCTCCGTGTTCCTCCGTGTACTCCGTGGTTATTATTCAATTCAGACAACTCCAGATTCTGTTGGGTCGTGGTTATATTATCAATAATATGTTTATCAATTAGCCAATGAGGGGAATATATATTTGCGGGCGGATGTATAAAATTCTCTGGAATAAGCATATCAATTAAAAAATTAAATTTATCGCGGTGTTTGCCGCCTTCATCTACGCCAATTACCGGAGCGATATTTTTCCATCTTATTAGTTCATCTAAAGGTGTTTGAAAACGATCCATGATTATAAAATCAAAAGTCTTTCCTAATTTTTCATTTCTAATTGTTAATTCTTCATTGGTTATACACCATGCCGGATTAAAGTTTAAAGATAGATAAAGATTTGTTAAATCTCTGGTTTGCGGTGTTATAAAAAGCCAGGTTTCTCTGCCAAGGGAACGTAAATCCCGAGCCAGCTTAATGCAACGGGTTAAATGTCCGCCGCCTTGTCCCGGTTCACTGTTTGGAACAATGAGTATTGAACCTTTGGTCAATTATTAACCTCCGGGTTTTCAATTTTCATTACAGATGTGTCAGGGAATAATTTATTATACGTTTTAATAATCACAGAGCCCTGGTGACGAAATGGTTCTTTTTTTAATGAGTTATAAAGTTCTATTGCTTTATCGTAATCTTCCTGAGTATCAACTGTTAGGCGAATATCAGGGTAATGCCATAAAATGGGAGCGAGAGGACAGTGTAGTTTAAATAATTCCGGGTGATTGTATAAATAGGGGCAGACATGTTCACGGTCGAAAGAGTCGTTTGTTTCTGCTGAAGCAAGTAAAAGAGCGGCAGCGGAGACGGACTCTACCCCAGCGCCATACGGCAGATCTATATATCCCGCATAATCAGCGTTTATCGCGTTAGCATCACTATTAATTGCAGCCGCTGCATCAGCGAAAACAAATGGGTTATCGCCGGTTGCTCTTATTACCCGGCTTATCGAAAATTTTTTAATTACCTGACAATAACGTTCAAGGACATCGTCTTTTGGACCGGCGAAAATCCGGAAACCGGCTTCTTCCGCTATAGGTAAAAATGTAGAATATGAATCTTCTGAGCAGGCGAGTATTCTTAAATCGGCAGAAACATTGTTTAAAGCTTCCATTACACGGAATATAATAGGTTTATCAGCTAGAGGAAATAGCGCTTTTCCCGGCAGTCTTGAAGAATCAATACGCGCCTGAAGAGTAATAGCTGTCATTTATGTTCTCCTGAAGCTAAATTACCGATTTTTTGTTTTTATGCCGGACTATGATCAGATTTTGGCGCAGCAGTATCCCAGCGTTTTGTTACAGAACGGGCGTCACATCTCCATCTGAATTTATTTTTTATTACCCATTTTCTGCTTTCTTTAAATTCTTCCCAGGCGCGGAAAATATCTTCTCCTGAACTGCAAAGAAAACCGGGGAACCTGTATAAAGGCAAATGAGCGTAATCGTTCCGGAAAACAGGAGCAAGATTTTTCAGGTAAAAACGCCTGTAGTTTTCTTCTATTGTACTGGTTTCCGGCGGCAATTCTCTGTCATAAGAAAGTTTTAATTGAATATTTAACGATATTTCTTCTCCCCAAAGATGGGCACGGAAACCAAAGTCCATTAACTGCCAATGCGCTTTATTTAATGAAATGTCAAATCCTCCTAAATTAATAAAGCGCTGTTTATCATAGATTCCAATTCCGTCAAATGGATAAAGGCTTATATCTCCTTCATTATGAGGTTCGATAAACACTGTTTTCATTTTCCTGCGCTGAGTCATGGGGGCGATTAACGATGGCAGTATTTCATAATTTGAATTCATAATAATTGGAACTGTACAAAGTCTTTTAAACCCGATTTTTTTTTCTCCGTTTTCATCGTTCTCTTCAGAATTAATACTTAACCGTTCTGCCATGCGTCTTGCTGTTCCTCCGGCGATAATTTTCATATCGCTGCGAAGAACAAGAAAAAGAGGGCTTTCTACTTCAGAAGCGGCAAGATTAATTTGTTCTCCAAGATTAATTTCATTTTCAGGCAATATAAAACGTACAAACGGAAAACGTCCGGATAATTCTTCGATATCATAATGAGGCGCACAGGATTCTATGGAAATTACATTATCAAATCCGGTTTTTTCAAGATCGTGAAAAAATGATCTTCGAGGCAAACCGGGACGGTTTAATACGACAGCGGATATACCGGTTGAAGCTATACGTTCCTTGCCTCCAACCGCTGTATACGGCGTGATTTTTTCATTAAAAATTGTAGGTATAGTATTCATCGCAGTCCGTACATATTTCACAGTATTTTTTTTCGCATTGTTCATAATAATACTTTTCTCCGTTTTTCCAGATATTTTCCAGGGAATCAGTAAAAACATTCCCAAGAATATATTTTTTATCCCCTTTAAATGCAGAAAGAACTTCTCTGCATTTTGGTACAGTTCCATCGATTAAAACAGGGAAATCTCTCATTATATGCCAGCAGCTCTGACGGATAATGGGTGATATATCCGAAGCCTGTTTTTTTTCAAGGCTTCCGCAAAAATCATCGTACTTTTGTATAATAATATTTTTTTCACCGTTAGGAGAATTTTCTTTCCAATAACGGTAAAACTTTTCTGTGTCATCTTCCGAACCTTTTACCCTGACAGCCTGAACATAACAGTCTTTTGGAAAGAGCGATAAGAATTTTTTAGCGTTCTCATTCGCTTCGGCAAATCCCGGGCCTTTAAGTTCTGAATATTTTTTGGGATCTGTTGTATCAAGAGATATAATGCATGAAAAAGGCAGCAGGTGATTAATTCTTTTACCCGGTTTTTGCGATAAATACCCGGAAACAATCTCGGCGATTTTTTCAATTTCATCGTTTTTCCAGCCAAGGCCGGATGTCTCAATAATTAAAGCTAACTCAGGGCGCGAAACTACAGCTTCGATTAATTTAAATTTATCGGGATGTAAACTAAATTCTCCCCAAAGAGAGAGGTCGATAACAGCATCGCCGGAAAATGATATTATTTGTTCAAGAAGAGCCTGGAATTTATCGATATCCATAAAGTCTTTCCGGTTTATCGAATCAGAAAACAATGGATAAGGGCATATAACGCATTTTTGCGGGCAGCCTCCGTAAACCTGAATGGGGTAGAAACTGGGTAATGTTCTAAGAATCCGTGGCTGCTCTTCGACAATTTTTTCGACATCAGATGAAGAAGGAATTTTACCGCCAGCGGCTGACAGAAAATTATTAAGAAGAAGAAGGTTACGTTTGGAATCGGCACATAGATTTATTCTATGGCATCTAAGGTCAACAGGGGAAATTTCAGCTTCGATATCAAAGGCGTTTATGTCTTTTTGAATTATAGAAAAAAGCATGTCTCTTTCGACAGGTCCGTTTTCATCGCCGAGGATTTTCGCTAAAATGCCTGCTGTTCCAGGGGAAAGTACCTCTGGAGCCAAACCGTAAGGCCAGCCATCGGCATAAGAATATTCCGCTGAGTATTTTATATGGCGTTCAATGATAGAACCGGCAAGAGCCGGGTCCAGAAAAGGACAATCGGCGTAGACAAAATATACATTATCAAAATCTGTTTGATGTTCCGCTATTTTTTCCAGGAGGCTTCGTTTTGTCCAGTATTCATTAAACTCAATTTGAATATTATTTTCTATGCGATTCAAAAAGGAAAAATCTCCAGATGATACGAATAATACAGTTTTTCCAACTCCAGGAAACATCTTTGCCCGTTCAAGCGTTTTTTCTACAGCGTTTTTACCTTCAAAAACAGGTATAAAAGCCTCATTTGACAGGTTTCCGCCATATAAAACTAAAAGAGTATTCATACTTTTCTATTATCGGCTTAAAAAATCGAGTTAAAAAGAATATTAACCACAGAGGACACAGAGGTTTTGGTTCTATAACTTATTTTCCCTGTGAAACTCCATGTTCCGTGGGTAAGATTTTTATAGATGGGCGCTTACTGTTACTGATTTCCCAATAATTTAATCCGGGCGAATATATAATCCAGTCTGTTTTTGTTTAATATAGCCCGATGGTATGGTCTTTCCGGAATACTATCAATCTCATAACCGCCTCTTGTGACAAACTTTTTACTTTTTCCTTCTGTAAACCAATAAACAAGGGCGATATCTTCGTTAGTCATCTCAATAGCGTTAAACCCCTTTTTACCCAAGGTACAGCCGGAATTAAAAAGACATGGAACCGGCAATTCATCCCCATAAAGGCTCTGACGGTGTACATCGCGGCGTTCTTTTCGTTTTAATTTACCCAGTTCTTTCCGTAAAGCGATAACTTCGTTTTCGATACGGTTTCTGTCTTCACCTGCGGAAGCGGGATAATCGCGGCAAAGTCTTTCAATTTCGAACTTGATATAATCGAAGCGTCCCAATGACTCAAAAAGGGCTCTGTGAGTATGACCTATTATTGAAAGGCAATGGTTTTTCAATGAAAAGGAATATGCTTTTTTCTCGATATGAAAGCGTTTATAAGGGCTGCGTGAATCTGTTATATTTTTTATGCCAAAAGGCTTCATAAAATACCGGGTTAATAAACCAAAGAATCTGTTAAATCTGGTATAAATATTGGATAGTTGATGACCGTGATATACATACGCCGGAATAGTTCCTGTCTCGATTTTTATCGCTGTATGTAAGAAATATGGGTATGACATATTGTGTTTTCTGGTAAGTTGTTCATCATGGTTGCCTATTATTTTATAAAGGCGGTTATTTTTGGCAAAAAGGTTAAATACCCTGTAAAGGCCAGCCCATCTTTCCATAATTAAATCAAGAGAATACCGCTGGAGCTCTTCAATATCGCCATTTAATATAAGAATCCAGCCTTTTTTATAATAATATTCTTCTAGAATGCAGGTTAGCATATCGCCATTGTGGTTTAAGTCATCTCTTGAGCCGGATCCCATGTGAAGATCGCTTATTATTACTACCTTTCCAGTACTTGAAATATCAATAATCGAATTTTCAGGGAATTCGTCTTCGGACAGGCGGTTAATAAAAAACTTTTCGTGCATTGGGCCTTCAGGGACTTGAACCCCGGACCAAGAGATTATGAGTCTCCTGCTCTAACCAACTGAGCTAAGGGCCCCTTTTATCTTTTTTACATAAATATCTGTAAAATGTCAAGTAAGATAATGAAAACTTCTAAAAACTTCTATAAAACTTCAGTTTATGGATGTTTTCATAACCAATAATTGTCACTAGCTATTAATCAGCAGTAATTATATAATGGTATTATGTGGAATCCTGTCACATCTGTGAAAAAAGTATTCTATAATTTAGGATTTTTCGCCAGAACTCTGAAAGGTGTCGGATATTTTATCCGGCATTCTCAGGCTTCTTTTAAAATCCTTATCATGCAGATTTTATTTACATTTGTGTATGCTATGGGTATTTCTACCCTTTTAGCTATAGCGATAGGAGCGGCTGTAAATATTATTGGCGCGCCTTTTTTAACAATGCTTAACCAGCCGCAATTAATGTATTCATTATTAATTATTATTATTACAAGGGAACTTGGGCCTCTGTTAACAGCTTTTATTGTTATAGCCCGTTCTGCGACCGCAATAGCGACAGAAATTGCCGGAATGGTTATTTCACATGAAGTAGAGGCTTATACTTCTGTTGGAGTTGACCCAATTGAGCATTTGGCGGTTCCAAGATTTTTAGGCGTTACTATCTCGCTTTTATTGCTTAATATTTATTTCTCCGTTTTTGGGCTGGCGGGTTCATATATAATCACATATTTTTTTAACGCTACTCCAATGGATTATTACTTTACAAACCTGTTACAGCAATTAGCCATTCAGGATATTTTGCTGTCGATAATTAAGAGTATAGCGTTTGGAGCGATAATTTCTATCGTTGCTGTAAGGGAAGGATTTTCAGTCGAAAGAGCCAGTACAGAGGTTCCGGTAGCAGGTTTACGCGCTGTCAGCGGAGCTTTCGCCATGTGTATAGTGGTAAATGTTCTTCTGTCAGCTTTATATTATATTGTGTTATAATAATGATAAATATAATCGAACTTAAAAACATAAGTTTTTCCGCTCAGGATCGAAAGATAGTCCGCAAGGTCTCGGTAAATTTTTTAAAAGGCAAGACTACCGCTATAGTAGGACCTTCCGGCTCCGGAAAAAGCACAGTATTAAAACTTGCCGCTGGGCTTTTAACGCCGGATAATGGTGAAATATACTATAAGGGAAAAAATATCGCCTACATGAACCGGAGTGAAAATCTGGAATTCCGCCGGGAATGCGCATTTGTTTTTCAGGGTTCAGCGCTTTGGGCCAATTTAAATTTATTTCAGATACTGGAACTTCCCTTAAAAATTCATTTTCCCAAGATGAAAAAAGAAGAACGGGCGGATCGCATTAAAGAAGTAACAATGGAAGTTGGTTATAAAAAGGAACTTGATATCCGGCCTGCGAGACTTTCTATGGGAGAACAAAAATTAATTGCTTTTGCGCGGGCGCTTTTATGCAATCCTTCATTATTGTTCCTTGATGAATGGATAGAATCACTGGACGAAAACAGGGCAGAGGGGCTTATAAATATAGTCCGGCAAAAACAAAAAGAAGACGCTACGGTTATTTTTGTATGCCATGATATGCGTATTATTATGGACTTGGCAGAATATGTTATAATAGTTGTTGACGGCAAAGTATCATTAAATGAAACAAAAGAAAATATTGTTAATGATTCTGAATTAAGTAATTATCTGAAAATGGGGATGATGTTATGAAGTTTTCAATTAGATTCTCGGATCAAATTGTCGGCGCTCTGGTAATACTTGCGTTAGTGATACTGGTTTTTGTTATTTTCATGATAGGCAGCAATCAGCGCTGGTTTACCCGTGATTATCAATACAAGACATTTTTTACGTCAGCTTCCGGGATTAATCCGAATATGCCGATTCAATACAAGGGTTTTACCATAGGACAGGTAAAAAAAATATCACTGTCCGAACATGATCGTGTAGAAGTTATTTTTAACATATTCGAAGAATACGCTCATAGGGTTACGGAAGGCTCTTTGGTCGAAGTACAGGTCAGTCCCATTGGTCTTGGCAATTCATTTATTTTTCATCCCGGTTTAGGTACAGAGCGGATACCAGAAGGAAATGTAATTCCGGAAATTAATTCTCCGGAAGCCAGGCTTTATATATCTGCCGGGTTATCTGTAATTCCCAGTACGAATGATAGTATTGGTAATATTGTTAATCAGGTTAATACATTACTTGATACAATTAATATTTCATTATCGGGATCTACGGGAGCTGATAATCTTACACTTGGACAAATATTACTGGATATTCAGGATACTACTGCAGGTTTACCTGGCCTAGTTGATTCTTTTACTGTTGATCTTCTCCAGCTTATTGATTCTATCTATATACTCACAGTTTCTCTAACCGATCAATTAAGTCCGGTTATATATAATCTGGAATTGGTTACAGAAAGTATCGCGGACCCTTCCGGAGCTGTATTAAAACTACTTGATGGTGAAGGGCAGCTTTATGAAGGCATTGTATCTTCTATTGATTCAATTGCAGGTATAATAGGAGACCTGAACAGGACAACAGAATTTGTACCTGAGCAGCTTCCGCAGATTGGTATTTTAATCAGTGAATTAAATACTGTTCTTAGAACTACGCAGGATGTATTAACAGCTGTCGCGAATAATCCTCTGTTAAGAGGCGGAATACCTGAACGCAAGGAAACAGGTCCCGGCGGAGCGAGTCCAAGGAATCTGGAGTTTTAACTGGAGGATAAATTATGAAAATGAATAAACAAATAAATATATATGTATTAGTTTTATCAATATTTTTTATATTGATTATCGCGTCTTGTTCTTCGGCTCCCAAAAATCCCGGAGATATTTATAACTTGCGTAATCAGGCGGAAGAAGGGCTTAAAACATCAAACAAAGAAGCGGGTCAGGGTAATCTTGAAAGAGCGCTTACCTTACTGACCGGATATAAACGTCAGGCTATACTCGCAGATGATCCGTCTTTAATAATTCGTATCTGTCTTTCCCGCGGGAATGTTCTGTTTTCTCTTGGAAGAACCGAAGAAGCATTCGCTGAATGGGATTTTGCTCTTGGAGAAGCTGAAAAATTCAGAGACAGCGAACTTTTATCTGTAAGCAGGATTTTTTACGCAAGGGGTAATTTAATTTCGGGAAGGGTTACCGCTCAAACTGTGTTGGATGAAGTAAACAGAGAAAGCGTAAACATAAAAAAAGACAGGCTTTATATAGCATTTTCCTGGCAAGTAAGAGGTCTTGCTCTCCGCTCATTAGGCAGGTACACAGAAGCGGAAAACGCAGTAAAGCGGAGTCTTGAAATACATGAAAAAGACAGGTATTTGGAAAACGCTTCTTATGACTGGTATATTATAGCTTCTATACGTTCCTTAGCAGGTAATACCGCCGGAGCTTTACAGGCATTGGAAACTTCTATAACAATTGATCGCCGTATAGAAAATTCCTGGGGGCTTGCAGCAAGCTGGCGGGCAGTAGGAGATGTCTACCATAAAGCTGGAAGAAACAACGAAGCCCTGGAAGCATACAGAAGAGCCAGAGCGATTTTCGCCGCTATTGGCAATGAACATGAAGTCGCCGAAATTGATAACCGTATAAATAATTAGAGTATTATACAGCTAGATAATTATAAAATTAACTCTCGCGGAGACGCAGGGGCGCAGAGACCGCAGAGTTTTTAAGAGAGATATACCTTGAATTTTAGAAATCTCAGATAAATATAAAGATTTGTGGAGATTAAAGTTAATATTTGAACTACAGCTCTGCGTCTTACGAACCGAAGGTTCGACGTCTCAGCGAGAAAAACTTGATATAATTCATTGTATAGATTTAAATGATTTAGTATACTAATTTTTAGGAGATAAAATGAATAATGTATTTATGAATACGTATAACAGGCTGCCTGTTACTTTTGCGAGGGGAGAGGGAGTTTATTTATATGATATAAAGGGAAAAAAATATCTGGACTTTGGTTCCGGTATAGCTGTTAACCTTTTAGGGCACAATTACCCGCCATTGGTAAGGGCTGTAACAGAACAGGCGGCAAAATATTTTCATGTATGTAATTACTATCAATGTGATACGAGTATAGCGTTTGCAGAAAAACTTGTAGAGGCATGTGCTCCAGCCGGAATGAAAAATGTATTTCTGGCAAACTCCGGAGCGGAAGCCAATGAAGGCGCGTGTAAAATAGCGAGGAAGTATTCACTTTTAAAATACGGCTCTGGAAGGCATACGATAGTTACACTTAAAGGCAGTTTTCATGGCAGAACAATTACAACTTTATCTGCAACAGGACAGGAAAAGTTTCATAAAGACTTTGGGCCATTTACAGAAGGTTTTGTTCACATACCCGGCGGTGATATAGAAACATTGGAAAAAGCCTTGGATAAAAATAAAGTTGCCGGTCTTTTAATAGAAGCGATACAGGGAGAAAGCGGAATAATTCCTCAAACGAATGAATTTATAAACGCCGCTGCAAAGTTATGCGCTGACAGGGATATTCTTTTAATGTTTGATGAAATCCAGTGCGGCATTGGCAGGACAGGAACATTTTTAGCCCTTGAACAATATAAAGACGAAACCGGTAATCCCATAAAAGCCGATGTTATAACACTCGCGAAAGGTCTTGCCGGAGGAATCCCTGCCGGAGCTGTATTAGCGGGAGAAAAAGCCCATGATGTTTTTATAGCCGGAGATCATGGCAGCACATTTGGCGGAAACCCAATTGCCGCCGCCGCCGGAATTGTTGTATTAAAAACTGTAAATAATCCTGAGTTTATGGCGGAGATCACCCGAAAGGGAGAGATAATTAAAGAAGCTTTAAAACAGAATCCTAAAATAAAAGAAGTACGCGGCAAAGGTCTAATGATTGGTTTTGACATAGAAGGAAATTCCTGGGAAATATTAAAAGCCGGAATACAAAGGACAGAACTTAAAAATAATCAAAACGGTCTTTTAATGATGTCCGGCGGACCAAATACTTTACGGTTACTGCCGCCATATACAATACTTGATAATGAAATTGAACAAGGATTAGAAATACTTTCAGAGCTTTTATAGTTTACTAGTAGCAACAGTAATAGCTAAATTATAACAAAAAGAGTTCTCGCAAAGACGCAAAGGCGCAGAGATCGCAGAGGTGTTATTCGAAAGTTTATCTTTTTCTATAGAAATATTTGATATTATTCATAGCTTTCTTGATATTATTGTAAGATATCGAGTAACTACTCAGCGAGCTCTGCGCCTCTGCGTCTCTGCGAGAGATAAAAAAAATCTAAACTAATTCAATAAGAGCGGCGAGGCTTCCTCTGTTTGAGCCGTCGCGCCGGTGGGAGAAAAATAAATCTTCATTCTGAAAGGTGCACCAGGGAGCGATTTCGATATTTTCGATAGGGATATTAGCGCGGAGCAAGCTTAATTTGCATGTCTTTCGAAGATCAATATGGAATTTGTTTCGATTAATTTCGGAAGAAAAAACACATTCAGGAAATTCTTTTTGAAATTGTATGGCGACATCATTATCAACTTCAAAGTTCTCTTTTGAGATGCAGGGGCCAATGCCGGCTAAAATGTCTTTGGGATGACA
>Ga0123356_10000205_pt1 | contig 68721 bp, 76 predicted proteins | sample TergutEmb28metaG_2_FD_92546 | JGI IMG/M metagenome (GOLD analysis project Ga0123356, IMG submission 92546) | Embiratermes neotenicus P3 segment gut microbial communities from Petit-Saut dam, French Guiana - Emb289 P3 | ecosystem: Host-associated > Arthropoda: Insects > Digestive system > Gut ...
CTCGGAAAATCGCCGTAAGGGTATTGTTCGGTGTTTTGTTGACTGTGGAATGTATAAAGTCCATTAAAAGCGTTCCAGTTAATGGGTTCACCGTCATTGAGCCAAACGTCATACTTTCCCTCGGACAGTTCTTTCGTACCGATTGCAATACTTCCTTGCCCACGAGGAATGAAAACCTTGTGGCTGTTTTCGCCAGTCAGCGAAAGGTGAAATGTTTCTTCTCTTAACATTTTTAACTCCTCATATTATATAATACCGCACTTACGGCTCTATTTTAGCATAAAAAGCCGAAGAAGTCAACTAAGAAGCTTCATGAAAATGATTTTCCGTTGATTCGGTGACAATAGCATATAAACAAGAACGCACTTCCATGTGTTCTTGCTTTCATCACCATTTTTAACACATCAAGAGATGAAAGACAAGGTTTAATTGACATTTAATGCATTTCATGGTATCATAAAGAAAATATATATCAAACACGAGGTTTTAATTATGTTAGCAAAAACACCCCCTATGGGCTGGAACAGTTGGGACTGCTACGGTGCGAGCGTCACCGAAGACATCGTAAGGCAAAATGCAGATTACATGGCGAAGCACTTGAAGCAATACGGCTGGGAGTACATAGTTGTTGACATTCAGTGGTTTCAGCCTACTGCTGATAATCACGAATACAAGCCGTTCGCTGACTTGGCAATGGACGAATATTCACGCCTTCTGCCTGCGGAAAACCGCTTTCCGTCTGCGAAGAACGGCGCAGGGTTCAAAGCTTTGGGTGAATACATTCACTCGCTCGGATTGAAGCTCGGAATACATATAATGCGCGGAATCCCGCGGCAAGCCGCCCACAGAAACACAAAAATCAAAGGCATTGATTTAACTGCGCGGGACATAGCTTTGCCGAATTCTATTTGTCAGTGGAACCCCGATATGTACGGCGTAAATCCCGATTCAAAAGGTGCAAAGGAATACTATAACAGCCTTTTTGAATTATACGCCGAGTGGGGCGTGGACTTCGTTAAGGTTGACGATATTGCGCGCGAGTTTCATGTAGGGGAAATTAACCTGATTCGGCAGGCGATTGACAACTGCGGCAGGGAAATAGTCCTTTCGATTTCGCCCGGAGCATCGCCGATTGAACACGCTGAATATTTCAAAGAAAACGTGAATATGTGGCGCATTACCGATGACTTTTGGGACAGGTGGGATTTGCTTCTCGATATGTTTGAGCGCGCACAAAAGTGGTGTACTCACGCAGTTCCCGGGCATTTTCCCGACGCGGATATGCTGCCTGTCGGAGCGATTAACCAATGCTACAGCAAAGACGCGTGGACGAAGTTTACCAAGGACGAGCAAGTCACGATGATGACGCTGTGGTGCATTATGCGTTCGCCGCTGATGATTGGCGGTGAATTGACCAAGTGCGACGAATTTACATTGAACCTGCTGACGAACGCAGACTTGCTTGAAATGCTGAATAATTCATGGTGTGCAAGGCAGGTTTACAGGCGCGATGATACGATTGTCTGGACTGCTGTGCAAAAAAACGGCGGGAATTATTTAGCTGTTTTTAATATTGCCGATGAAGCGAAAATTATTAGCGTTGAGCTGACAAAATGCGGCTTGGACGGCGAATACAACGCATTTGAATTATGGAGCAAGGATAAGTCTGTTTTAAAAGAAACACTGACAGTAAACATAAATCCGCACGGCGTAAAAATATTTAAGTTCGATTAGAATTAAAGCGAGGATAATAATAATCTCACTGCCGTTTTAAATCCGTTGTCGTGGAATGTGATACGGGTCAGCTTAAAGGAGGAAATATGAAACAAATAAAACCGTGCAACCCCGAGTCCCTGCCTTGCGTTCAAAGCGTGCTGGATTATTTCGCGCGCCTTGAAGCAAACGGCATAATCCTCGGTCAGCACACGCAGACAATCCCGCAGGAGGAACTTGCGCGGATTCACGAAATCACAGGCAAGCTACCCGCTTTGTGCGGGTTTGAGTTGCTTGCATATTCGCCGAATATAAACAAAAACACACTTGACGATGACCACTGTATCCATGAAATAAATGCAAACGAGAACACGCTTCAAACGGCTTTTGAATGGGCTGAAAAGCACGGACTCATCACATTTACATGGCATTGGTTTTCGCCGTTGTACGGGAACAACAAGTCATTTTATGCGCGCAATACCGACTTCGACGCGCGCAAGGCAGTAATCGCGGGAACACCCGAAAATACCGCGCTTCTTTCCGATATGGACGCAATTGCGGAAATCCTCGCAGAATTCCGCGACAAGAACATACCGATTCTGTGGCGGCCGTTTCACGAGGCTGACGGCGATTGGTTCTGGTGGGGGAAGCACGGCGCGGATACTGCGAAAAAGCTGTGGTTAATAATGTTCGACAGATATGTTAATTTATATAAGCTTAATAATCTTATTTGGGTTTGGAACGCGCCTTTGCGCGAATATTACCCGGGCGATGAATACTGCGATATAATTTCACGCGACATATATCCGAAGGAACATGAGCACACGGATTTGGCTGAAAAATATCACGAGCTTATGAAAATCACGGATATTCACAAGCCTTCCGCAATTGGCGAAATCGGTTCTATACCGAGCATAGAAATGCTTTCAAAAACTCGTATACCTTGGCTCTGGTTCATGATGTGGAGCGGCGAGTTCGCGCTTAGCGAAAAGCACACGACCGGCGAAGAATTTATAAAAGCGTATAATCACGATTACGCAGTAACGCTCGATAAACTGCCGAAGCTGTATTAACTATGTGATTAATGAACCCGCCGACACCTCAAAACTCGCTCTGTCACTTCGCAAATCAAATAATAACCTGTCCTTCACATAAAGCCTCACCCTCGCCGGGCACGCTAAGCACTCGGTAATAATCCTGCTCATTATTCCGTTTTGCGGAGCAGGCAAGTCGTGACCTTTTCGCGGGTAAACGTTAACTGCAAGCACATATTTGCCCTGCTTCAAAAGGACTTTTTCGGAATTACAGAAAAGAATCCTGACGCCGAGATATGTTGCCATTCTGTATTCTTTACCCTTGTAATAAACGACGCAGATACAACCCTTGAAGTTGAATCCGTAAAACGGTATATCTGCCATGGACAGCGATACCGAGCAGTTTTGCGCGAAGCTGCACTGAAACCATAAATACGACTTCGGGAACGAAACGCCGCTGTCCTTTTCAATATAGCCGAGCCCGTTGTCAAGGTCGATTACTTCGCCGCCAATGCTGACCGCGCCGTTCAGCGCGTGCCGCATACTGATGATTCCATGACGACATTCCATCGGGAAATACTTAAAAGGACCCATTATATCGTATTTTATAGGCGTTAGCTTTCCGTAATTAATATGACCCTTTATGTCGCCGATGTCAATGATTGCACCCTTTTCGGAAAATTTGCACCCTCCGAATCCGTCGAACCAATACGCCTTTTCATCAGTAACGACCTGCGTAAATTTTTCGCCGTTGCATATGCCTAAAATAAACGCTATGGTTTGATTTTCGTTCTCGTGCTTGAAATAATAGCCGTTAAACTTCATCGCAGGTCACCCGTCGCGGGATTATCAATGAGCTTACCGTCCTTCTCAAACCGCGAACCGTGGCAGGGGCAATCCCACGTTTTCTCGGTGCGGTTCCACTTCAGCGCGCAGCCCATGTGCGGACAGCGCGGCGCAGTCGGAGTCAGTAGGTTTCCGACTGCGGTTATGCCGTTCAGCAATAACTGAGGCTTCATTATGCTTCTGCTCGGCGAAAACACGCTTGCGTACGGGTTTTTTCTGCCTTGTAACATATCTGTCAGAATCATCGCTCCGGTCATTGCACCGGTCATGCCCCACTTGTTGAAGCCCGCAGAAACATATAAATCCTGCGTTCTGTCGGAATACCGACCGATATACGGCACGCCGTCAAGCGTCATGCAGTCCTGCGTTGCCCACGAAAACATTTCGGTCGCATCTGGATAATGCCGCTTCGCGAATCCGCGCAAAACGTGATACTTTCCGCCTTGATGCCCTGTTCTGTGGTCGCCGCCGCCTATTAACAATAAGTCACCATAATTGCGGAAGGACAAGCCGCTCTTCTTTTCTTCAAGATACATACCGTCAACGCTTTGCGCGTTTTCAAGTGCGATTACATAAGACCTGTGCTGATACATTTTCAAAAAATAACTGCCGTGTTTATTCAGAAGAGGGAAGTGCGTCGCGACAATAATTTTTTCTGCTTTGATTTTGAATTTGTCTGTGATTGCAACGTTCTGCGCTAATTCTTTTACCTGCGTATTTTCGTAAATTTTCAAACCCTGTGCAATCCCGTGCAAAAACTGCAGCGGATTGAACTGCGCTTGCTTTTCAAAGATAACCGCTCCTGCCGTCTTGAAAGGTAGGGGTATTTTTTCTGTGAAGCTCGCGTTGAATCCGAGCGCGTTTACCGCGCGTACTTCCCGTTCAATCGCGTTTCTGTCGGTAAGTGAATAAACATGAGCGTTTTTCTCTTCAAGCCCGCACGAGAATTTCTCGCCGAGCTCTTTGAATTTCCCGACTGCCGATTGATTCGCTTTGAGGTACATCGAGGCTTTTTCAATGCCTGCGTTTTTTATGAGTTTATCGTAAATAAGTCCGTGCTGGCTTGTGATTTTCGCGGTGGTGTTTTTGGTAATACCTGAGCCGATTCTGCCAGCTTCAACTAAGACATAATCGATACCCGCTTCTTTCAAAAAATACGCGCATAAAACCCCTGCCATTCCGCCGCCTATGACGAGAACATCGGTCTTGATGTTCCGCTCAAGAGCAGGGAATTGCAGGGGTTTGCAGGTTGCAGTCCATACAGATTTCATAATTCCTCCTTGAAAATGATTTCTGTATAGTATGTGTTGTTTTTATAAAAATATTGGCTTGGGCTGCTACATGATTATACTTCGTTCTCTTTTAAAAATTCAATTAACTTAAAATTGTTTGACGGGAGTACCTTTTTTAATTCATCTATTGAATAATCCTTCATAAATTTAATATCATCTCTCTTTTTTACTCCATCAAGAAATTTTTCTTCTAAATAACTTTCTTCATAAGAATCCCAAGGAATTATTCCGAAAAAAGGCTTTAAAAAGATTAAAAAATCTATTGAGCTACGTCGATAAAGCCCCATAGTTTTACTAATATCATCTTTAAAGCTTGGCGCGTTTTCGTAAAACACTTCTCTATTTGCAATGAGCTTTAACCCGTAATTCCTTACAGGGTGTCCATTTGTTGATGCAATACTTATAGGGTTTTTTAAATCTAACTTATCAATTTCTTCTAATATCTTTTCTTCTGAATCAAATTTATAATCAAAAAATGCTAATGTTTCTTGCGAATAATTTCCCAAAGTGAACAAATTGCATAATTGTGATATAGTCCATGCATCATCGGTTAGTTTAATTGAAAAAATATCGCCTTCTGTCAATTGAATCTTTTTTCTGCCCATTATTAACCTTCTTTCTTTTTTCTTTGTATTTCCTGCACTCTTTCCGTTAATTGCTTTGCGAAGTCATCATAATCTTGATGAAATTTATTTTTCTTTTCCTCCTTAAGCGTAACATCCGGAATATCAATGCTCATAATTGATTTAAATAACTCAGCTTCTTCGGGAACGAGATAATATTCACCGACCGGAAAATTATTTTCGATATTCCACAATGCAAAGTCTTTAACAAAGCCGTCGTCGTCAGGCATTTCTATTTTCTTAAACTCGCTTTCGGGCAGAACATGAAAAGCGAAATTATACAGCCCATGTGCGAAAACGCAGAAGCATTTTTCAAACTCCGACCAACCCATGCTTTGCTCCCGCCGTGTTCCTACGCAAACATTTTTTAAATCCTCCGAAGCTTTTTCAAAATCCTTTTCAGAAATTGCAAGCAAGAACCCGACAATAGATTTACTAAGTAAATCGCGCTTCGCGCCAAGAAAAGCTTTAGCATCATCTTGCGCTTTTTCAAGCCAAGATGGGTTTTTATAATACAGCGATATAATTAAATTTGCCGCATTGGGTGCCATAACCTTTGAAGTGTTGCACAGCCCGATTTTTTTCGGAAATACTTTTTCAATTAAATAAGTATCATTCGCGGCAAGAGCCATAATTGCTTTAAATATAAAACCGGCGTGGTCTGCACCAGATTGCATTGTTCCGCTGCGAATCCCCTCATGTCTTGCATATTGATATATTACATTTGACAGAAGCTTCATATCCCAATTTGAAAAAGCTTCGTATAATCCATAAGAATATATATCTCCGCCTTTAACGGAAGACCATAAATGTGTAAAAATTCGGCGTTCGGGTGTAAGATTTGGCTTTTCTTTTTTCTCGGCGTTAATAATATAACTGACAAGCTCTTCTCTGCCTCGGTGCAGCCTTACCTTTTTCGGGTCATCGTACAGCTCTAAATATTTGCTTCTTATTGGATTAGTTTTGTTTGACATGGTTCTTTATTCCTTTCACGAAATATTTGGGCTTTTTATGCTAAATAAAGGTTTCGGAACTGCAATACTCAAGCCTTAAATCCCCGCAACAAGTCTCAGTATATGCAGAGCGTCAGCCGTAGTAACACTGCCTTTTTCGCTAAAATCATACAACGTCTTCTGCTCTGCCGATAATTCAGTCACACCCGCGGCATAACGCAGAACATTAAGCGCGTCGGCAGTAGTGAAGCCGCTGTCGTTTGTATCTATAACAAGCGTTGCAAACTTAGAAAGCAGGCGTATATACGCAAGCTGATAACCGTTGCTCGGCTCTGTTATTTCCCATGAATTAATAGGCCAGCCGTGGCTTATATCCATGTACATTTTCATGGGCGGCGAGCCTACTAAGCTCTCGCGGATATATGTTCCGAGCGTCATTTCGGCGGCTGTCGGCGTGTAACCGCCTAAGCTTGTAGGGAAGCCGCTCTGCACGTTATAACCCTGATTCGCTCCGCCCGACAGGAAGCCGGGTGCAGGACCATAAGTCGAGACGCCCGCTATGTCCCATTTCGGCGAGCCGCTCTGGAACCAGTCGTGGTATATTGAGGTCAGGCTTTTGGTTGCCCCGTAAGCGTTCATGTTAGTCAGGTAAACCATGCCGAACGGATTAACGCCGTGGATATAATGAAGATAGCTTTCGGCGGCGGCTGTGAAGTCTGTTGATTTTTGCGGCTCCATATTGTATTCATTCCACAAATAAAAGGTCAGCCCCATTTCGGATTTCGCCCTATTCGAGCCCCACGGATAGTCCTTTAGGAAAGCGCGGTAGCCGCACTCGCCGAGCTTTCCCGCAAAGTCGTCGGGCTTATTAAACGCCGCAATCAACCCGCCTCTTTCGCCGTTTTTTATGTCAGCAACAACCGCCGGGTTCGCTTCGGGGAGGTTCATGTACATAAAATAAAGCAAGTGCTGGCTCGTGCGGTAGTGGTCCATAAATCCCCACCACTGATAGAGCGGGAATTTCCTATAGTTCTCCTCAAATATAGTTAAATAAGCCTTGTCTTTGGTCATTTCAAACATATATAACGCGGCGTAAAGGCGGTTTTCGGTGCGCGCGCCTGTCGAATCGTCGCCGATTTCCTGCCCGCCCGCCGCCAAGCCCTGCGAATTGTATTCGGCGCTGTTATTCTGATACAATACATTAGGATTCGCTTCAGCCCAAGCCCATGCTTTTTCTGCAGCGGCTCGGAGTGTATTCGCATAAGGTTTATCCCACTGCGCAAAGACAACAGAGCCAAGCGCGAATGCTCTTGCCGCCGCGTATGCCGAGGTAGTATTGACACGCCCGTAGTAAGTTCTACCCGTTGCCGCAGAGGGCGGTGAGCCCCCCGCAAGCCCAACAACGCTTATCATCGAGCCGTCACTGTTTTGCAATCTGAGTAGATAATCCATGCCCCATTTTGCTTCGTCTATAATGTCGGGGATTCCGTTTCTTGATTCGGGAATATTATAATCATCGCCGAAAACTTCGGGATTCTCGCGGTAAATGTTCAGCATATCCTCAACGTACCGCGCTGTCCACGGGGTATATTTATTAAAATCGCCCGCGTCATACCAGCCGCCGTGCAGGTCACGCTCCAAAGCCGCGTTGTCCGGCTCATGGAAGAAGCGCGCCTGTCTGTCCTGTCCCGCGTTTAAATGGCTCGCGCTGTCTGCCCAGCCCGCGCCTGCAAACCGCGCTTGCTTTTCAAAGCCGGCGCGCTGATAAAAGAACATTCGTACAGCGTGCTTTAACACCTCGTTATAAACGTCCTCGGCAATATTAAAAGACGGCGAACGCACGCCTCTGTCAACGTCAAGCAGGTAATAGCGCCCCTGTGCTGTCACCGATGAAAAATCAAACCACCAAATCTCGTCACCCGAATTAACATCATCTGCAAACTTATGCACAGGTGAGCCTTGGAACACTGAGGACTGATTTGATTCATTTATTACTTGGTATACGCTGCCCGGAGAAAAGGACAGATTCGCGTCAATTCCGCGTTTGGGGTTACGAATCACGGCGACCTTCTGCGAGTCGGGGCGATAGCCGAACTGGTCAACTACGATAAACTCGCTGACGGCGGGCGTTGTGCTTGCCGCCGCAGGTGCTTCGAGCAGCGGGGCAAGGCTTGTAAATATTGCGAAGGTTAATAGTGCAGATGTAAGTTTTTTCATGGGATTTCCTCTTTTCTTTTTATAATTTATTTTTATGGAATCCGCGCCTTAGGCGCAATCAAATCATAACTACACTGTACCATACGTTGCAGTTCCTGAAAATGAACATCGCCGTCCACATAAACCGTATTCCAGTGCGTTTTATTCATGTGCCAGCCGGGCTCTACGTCCTTGAACGCTTTCCGCAGGAAATCCGCTTCAAGCGGGTCGCACTTGAGATTTATGTAGAGCCTGTCGTGTCTGTGCGCAATCAGCGCGAACATCTTCTTGTTGCCGCTGTGCCGCATAACTGCGGCAATCTCGTCAAACGGATAATCCTCATAAACGAACGGCAGAGCAAGGCATAAATTAATCAATTCTCGTTTTGTCATATTACCTATTACCCCTCATACTCAAAGCGTTTCACGGTCTTGCCGTCAACCTCGATTTCATTTTCCCACATAGAAAGTGGGCGAACCCATGTTTTGCGTTCGCCGTAGAGAGCCTTGTAAATCACCATGTCTTCAAGGGTTTCGCTGTGCTTTGCGAAGCCGGTGACTTCGTATTTATTGCCTTTGTAGTGGCGGTAAACGCCGAGCAGAATCGGGTTCATTTTAGTTTCCTCCGCAGTTTAGTTTCTTTATGATACCATGAAATGCATTAAATGTCAATGTTGACTTCTTCGGCTTTTTATGTTAAAATAGAATTCGCAAACAACTTCAAATCTAACAAACATAAAGGAAAAAGAATTTAATGATTAACAATACCGCAATAAACGCAATCAACTTCCCTGACGATAAATTTCGTCAGTACATTGCCGACTTTGATAAAGACAATAATAGTGTAACTGAAATTGATGTCACCGAAATGGGCATATCGTCCTTAAAAGGCATTGAGCATTTCCCGAATTTGGCTGTTTTGAAGTGCGGTTGCAATGAGCTTACGGCATTAGATATAAGCGGTAACACTGCGCTGATTGAGTTGGAGTGTAACGATAATCATCTGACATCGTTAGACGTAAGTAAAAACATAAAATTAGATGACCTGAATTGCGACAATAACCAATTGACGGAATTAGACGTAAGTAAAAACACAGCACTAACCAAGCTTTACTGCGACGGGAATCAACTGACCTCGATAGACATCAGCAAAAATACGGAGTTGATTGAGCTTACGGTTAACGAGAATCAACTCAAATCATTAGATGTAAGCCATAACACAAAATTGTATTTATTTTATTGCTTCAGCAACCAACTGACATCGTTAGATGTCAGCGTAAACACTGAACTGACGGGCTTGGAATGTGGCGGAAACCAACTGACTTCATTAGACGTGAGCAATAATACAAAGTTAGTTGAGTTTTATTGCTACGATAATCAATTAAGCGAATTAGATGTAAGCCAAAATACAGCGTTAGATTTGTTGTGCTTTTACAACAATCAATTAACATCAATTGATGTAAGCAAAAACATTGCATTAACCAAACTGCACTGCTGGGAAAATCAACTGACATCGTTAGATGTGAGCGCAAATACCGCACTGACGGAGTTTGAATGCGGCAAAAATCAACTGACTTCGTTAGACGTGAGCAATAACACAAGCTTGGTTGAGTTACGCTGTTACGATAATCAAATAGAAGAGTTGGATATGAGCAATAATGCGGAATTAGTTGTGTTGCTTTGTCACAGAAATCAACTGAAAGAGTTGAATGTAAGTAAGAATGTCGCGCTGACCGAATTAGATTGCTGGGCTAATCAGCTGACGTCGTTAGATATCAGCGATAATACTGCGCTGACCGAGCTGGGTTGCAGCACTAATCAACTGACATCTCTTGATGTGAGCAATAACGTCGAATTAACCAAGCTGACCTGCCACAGGAATCAACTGACAGAATTCGATGTTAGCAATAACGTCGAACTGACTGAGTTAGCCTGCGGCGAAAACCAACTCACATCATTAAATGTGAGCAATAACACAAAGCTGATTGATTTGAGTTGCGGTGATAATCAACTGTCGGCATTAGATATGAGCAATAACTTAGAATTAACTGATTTGGATTGCGGCAATAACCGGCTTTCACTATTAGACATAAGCAAAAATACAGCTCTGAAAAAGTTCGCGCCTATAGAACAAAATCTTTCAATTTGGCTTAAAGGCGAGACCGTATCGCAGCTCGAAAAGGATTATCCGCTTCCAAAAGAAAAATGGCGCATACTGACGTTTGGGGCGATTATATCATTGCGAAATCTTGGAACGATAAAGTCGTTATGGTCTTATAACAGCGATAAGGAAACAAGAGAACTGGAGCATTGGTGGGGTATCACCGAACGCAAAGGAGCGATAAGTACATTAAAAAGTTTAGCGAGTACAAATCCGAATCGCGGCTATGATTATAAACGATTCGTAGCCAATAAATCTGAGTCCAACGAAAATTACTCAGAAACCTTAGATATTTTAAAGGAATTAGGATATACAGACGAAGAATTAACTAAGGTGCAGACGCTCGTTGCTTATGATTACGGACGAATATTATACATAGCGCGAGCGAGCTTTGTTTCGGGGTACATAACAGAAGATGAAGCGTGGTTTTACTTGAGTATTGCGGCAAAAAAAGCGAGCAGAATCTATAATAGCTGGCGTGAGTATGCGGCGGCTTACGCATTAGGGCGAACTTTTATGTTTTCGGGAGGGATAAAGGATATAAAATGGGTCATGCAGTTTTTACTGCACGACCCCGACAGCCCGTTTCAATATTGCGAATTCAGAGATGAAGATACGGCGGCAAAGGCGGAAAACGCTCTCACAATCAACGAAATCAACTTTCCCGACGCTGTGTTCCGTCAATATATTACCGATAAATTCGACAAAACTAACAGCGGAATAATATCCGCTGAGGAATTGAATAACGCAACAATTATTGATGTTGCCGAGATGGGCATTGTTTCATTAAAAGGCATTGAACATTTCCCGAATTTAGCAGTTTTGAATTGTGATATAAATGAGCTTTCCGAACTTGACGTAAGCCAAAATACAAAGCTGTTTGTCTTAACTTGCAATAATAACAAGCTTACATCATTAGATATAGGCGAAAATGCAGATTTAACTGATTTGAAGAAACGATTCGACAGAGGCATGGAGATTAAAAAAGGAATGGAATCAGGGGCTCTGCCTCGTATGAGCATAGAGCGGTTTTGGGAGTTAATTCATGACGCGAAGGAGCAATCAGAAGGGTGGGAGGAAATGTGTGACCCGCTCACAGCTTCACTGTCGCAGCTTGAAGATTCCGAAATAGCATTATGGTATCTCATGTTTGACGAGTATCAGCAGTTGTCCTACAAGGAACAGCTATGGGCGGCGGCTTACTTAATTAACGGCGGCTGCTCGGACGACGGCTTTGATTATTTCCGCGCATGGCTGATTGCGCAGGGGCGTGAAGTCTACATGAACGCGCTCCGCGACCCTGATTCATTGTCGGAAGCCATATCCGAAACCGAGGAAGCTGAATTTGAAGACATAATGAGTGCTGCCAATGACGCTTTCCGTATTAAACACGAGCTTGGTAAAAATGATTACGGCAGCTTTTACGAAGAACTGGATTATTATGAATTAACAGAAACAGAGAAAGCGGAAATCTCAGCCGAAATAAAATATAGCGATGATATAGATGCAGATTGGGACGAAGACGACACGGATAATTTCCAAGAGCTGCTGCCCAAGCTTTGGGGGAAGCGGGGTAGCACATGACCAAAACAATCGACATTCACGGTATGACAGGCGACCAAGCCAAGCAGCGTGTCGAGCGGGAAATTCGGCTCGCACCGCCAAACTGTGAAAGCATCATAGTTATTCATGGCTGCAACAGCGGCACGGTTTTGCGCGATATAGTGAGGAAGCAGGTGCGCTCCAAGCGTATTCTCGAAATCGCACCCTGCTTTTTGAACGACGGTCAGACGACTATTTATTTGAAGAAAGTGTAATAATTTGCAAGGAGCTGAAAGATTATGAAAATCATTGATATAACGCAGGAGGTGTTCTCCTGCCGAGTCTTTCCGGGTGACTCACAGCCTAAGTTTGAGCGGGCTTTGAGCATTGAGCGGGACAAGCTTAACCTCACGAATATCTCAATGTGCGTGCATAACGGCACTCACATTGACGCGCCGAATCATTTTGTCGCAGGCGGAAAAGCTGTTCACGAGCTTGATTTAGAGCGGTTCTACGGGAAGTGCGCGGTCGTTGAAAAAGGCGATATAATTTCAGCGTTGAATAACTGTCACGAGCGAATTATAATTAAAGGCGACTGCGAAATTTCAGAGGAAACAGCGCGATTAATTGCCGATTCTAACGTAAAGCTAATCGGCGTTGAAAACCAGAGCGTAGCAAATATAGAAAGCCCCATGAGCGTTCACGTGATTCTGCTGGAAAAGGAAATAGCCCTGCTTGAGGGCTTGGATTTATCGGGTGTTAATGCGGGTGAGTATGTTTTAGCGGCGTTTCCGCTGAAGCTTGAAGGTTCCGACGGCTCGCCGGTGAGAGCGGTGCTGATTGATTCTTAGTTTGTCAGCTTTAGCTTCAAATCCACAACTTTTTGTGCATATTTAACAAAATTTTTGCTACATATTGATTTTTTGTTTAAATTGTGGTACAATTAAAAAATATAGATAATCCGACGGCATTTCGTCAAACATTAAACGAAACCCGAAAGGACGAGTAAAAATGAACACGCCCCAAGCATACATAGACGGAACGACCGCGCTGAAAAGCGAAGAATGTGAAAAAACTGTGCAAATTCATGTCGCTCAGCCGCCATTAGTTAAAAACCGTCCGGCATATTTTTTCGTTAAGCGGAGCTTTGATATTATTGCTTCGTTTTTCGGGTTAATCCTGCTTTTCCCGTTTTTAGTTGCGGTTGCAATCGCGATTCGCGCTGACTCAAAAGGAAAAGCGATTTTCACCCAAACAAGAATCGGCAAGAGCGGAAAGCCGTTTAAATTCTACAAATTCCGCTCAATGGACAACGACGCAGAAGAAAAACGCGCAGAGCTAATGCACTTAAACGAGCGGGATGGACCTGTGTTTAAAATTAACAAAGACCCGCGTATCACGCGGGTAGGTAGCTTTATCCGCAAGTACAGCATAGACGAGCTTCCGCAGCTTATAAATATTCTGAGAGGCGAGATGTCGTTTGTAGGGCCGCGACCGCCGCTGTCCTGCGAGGTTGAGCAGTATTCCGAGTTCCACAAAAGACGGCTCGAGGTCAGGGGCGGGCTCACCTGCTACTGGCAAATCAGCGGACGGAGCAACGTTTCGTTCGACGACTGGGTGAGAATGGACTTGAAATACATAGAAGAAATGTCGCTCGCCGCAGACGTAAAAATATTTTTGAAGACTTTTAAAGTAGTTTTGAAAAAGAAAGGCTCCTGCTAAGCATGAACAATACCGATTTTACCGTTGATATAAAGACTCTGCTGCGCATTTTACAAAAATACGCTGCAATTATAGCCGCTGTCACTATCGCGGCTACCTTTGCGGCTTTTGTTATGTCCGAGTTCGTATTACCCAAAAAATACTCGGCGTCCGCGAAGTTCTATATAGAAAACAGCAGAACGCAGAGCGAAATCGTAAACATTCAGGATATAAACGCGGCGCGGAACATGGTTAACACCTGCGCCGAGCTGTTCACCACCCGAGATGTTGCAGAGCGGCTTAAAACAGAAGCAAACCTGCCTTATTCCGTCAACGAAATCATGGACATGATAAACATGGGGACCTCGGCGAACACCGAGTTTCTCCGCGTTTCAATCACCGCCGCAAGCCCGAGAATGGCAGTTTATATGCTTGAGTGGTTTGTGAGTATTTGCGCTGAGGAATTCGACAGAATCATAGAGTCCGGCAGAATAAGCTTGGTAGACAGCCCCTATTCAACAGGAAAAGCTGTCTTCCCCGATACGATACTGTTCCTTATTCTCGGTTTTTTCGTGGGCTTTGTGCTGACTTATTTAATCGTTTTCGTTAAAGAAATCTTAGACATAAAGGTCAAAGCGGAAGACGACCTGTTCACGATTTACGATATTCCCGTGTTTGCCGAGGTGATGTGCTTCGATGTTAAGGTGAAGGGGGAGTACAGCTATGAATAATTCCGACAAAAACACGAAAAAGAAAAGCCTGCTCGGCGAGCATACTTCGTTTGTAATTACGGAAGCATATAAAACCGCCCGCACTAATCTTATGTTCTCGCTCTCCACGAGCGAGAGAAAAATCGTGGTTATTACAAGCTCAAACCCGTCCGAGGGCAAAAGCACCACCTGCTCGAACTTAGGGCTGACTCTCGCAGGCATGGGCGCGTCCACGCTCCTAATAGATGCAGATTTACGCAAGCCGACGATTCACAGCCTTTTTGGAATCCCGAACAAAAAAGGACTCTCGACGATTCTCGGCGGCTTTGATAAAATTGACGACGCGATTGACTACAACGTCGAGGATAATCTTGATATAATTACCTCGGGGCCTATTCCGCCGAACCCTGCTGACCTGCTTGCATCTGACTTAATGGACAGCCTGCTGAAAGCCCTGTCAAAGCATTATGATTATATTTTAATAGACACGCCGCCTATTAACGTCGTCACCGACTCACAACTCATGAACAAGATTATCTCCGGTATTCTTTTCGTGGTTTGGGAGGGAGTTACAACGCATACGGACATTAACGCGGCACTGCGTTCAATCGAAATGGCAAGTGGCAAGGTGCTCGGCTTTGTAAAAGCCAACTGCAACGCTAAAGGTGCAAAAAACTACAAAAAGAATTACAAATATTCATACGGCAGACAACCGAAAAGGTAAAACATACAATGACCAGAATAGACTTCCATTCGCATATTTTACCCGACATGGACGACGGCGCGCGCACCATCGCCGAATCGCTCAGTATGCTGAAAATACTTAAAAACGACGGCGTTGAAACAGTAGTCGCTACGCCGCACTTGTATCTTCACCGCGAGAGTGTTAATGATTTTTTCAAGCACCGTGAAAGAAGCGCGCGGGTACTTATGCGGGCGATTGAAGAAGAAAAAGCAAAGGGAATCGAATACCCGAAAATAGTTTTAGGAGCAGAAATTTATTTTACGCAAGGGCTCGAAAACCTGCCGCTCAAGGACTTATGCATCGAAGGAACCGATTATTTTATGCTTGAGCTTCCTTATGCAGCTTTTACAAGAACGTTTTTGAACTCGCTCTCGAATTTTATTTACAGCTGCGAGCAAAAAATTATCTTAGCGCATATCGAACGTTATTTCGATTTCAGCGACCCTAAAATGGTAGCGCAGGTTTTAGCGCACGGGCTGACCTCGCAGGTCAACTGCGATTCTCTCATATCTGCGCGCACCCGCAAGGTGACGCTGAAGCTCATTGAAAGCGGGGATATAGGGCTTCTCGGAACTGACCTTCACTCGATGGACAGACGCCCGCCGCGCTTCAAGGAAGCCGAACAGATTATACGCAGAAAGCTTTCGGATAATACTTTTGAAAACATGATGAATACAGCCCAAATGATTCTCAGCGGCGAAGATATAGAAAAATATTAAATAAATTTAGGAGGACTATAATGCAAAAGAGAACGCAAAAAAGAAAGATTCTGTTCACGTTTGTTTTAACAGCAGTGCTCGCACTATCGTTCAGCGTGAGCTTCACGGCATCGGCAAGGGAGTGGGACTTAACTATTCCGTCGCTCAAGGAGGTCTTCGCTGATTATTTCCCTATCGGTAATATCCTTGAGCCCGCAGAAGCCTTTGAGGGCAAAACTGCCGAAATGTTCACATATCATTATAACTTTGTCACGGCTGAAAACGCCATGAAGCCGAGCTATATCGCGCGGACTCCCCATGACTGGGACTTCTCGTTTCACCGCTTAGATATGTATATTGACTGGGCTCTTGAAAACGATATACAGGTAGTCGGGCATACGTTAGTTTGGCACTCGCAGTCGGCGGCTTGGCTGACAAACGATGAAGAGGGAAATCCGTTAACCCGCGCTGAAGCCCGCGTCAACATGGAGCGGTACATAAACACCGTAGCAGGGCATTTCGCAGGGAGAATATACTCGTGGGACGTTGTGAACGAAGCTCTGCGCACCTCCGTCGGAAGCCCGCCGATTACCCCCGCTGACGAGGGCTGGTGGAAAAATATGCTGAGAACCGGAAGCGAAAGCAGCGCAAATGAAGCCTCCGCCTGGTACGCGGCTTACGCGAACGGCATGGACGAAGCGGCAGGGGAGTGCCCGTCTGACTATATTTATGACGCGTTTGTTTTTGCGCGCTTAGCTGACCCGAACGCGATTCTCTATTACAACGACTTCAACGAAACAGGCGCAGGCAAGCGCGAAGCAATGGCGCAGATGACAGAGGAAATAAACGCGAGATGGGAAACCGACCCGCGCAACACAGAGCCCGGACGGCTTCTGCTCGAGGGAATCGGTATGCAGGCGCACTACTGGACATCTGACCTCAGCCCTGTCAGCGTCGAACTTACGATTATGCGATTCGCTGAAACGGGTGCAAAGGTAAGCATAACCGAAATCGACATTCCTATGGGAAGATACGGCGCGTATGAAGACGCTACAGAAGAAAACCTCACCCTTCAAGCGAAGCTGTACCGCGATGTATTTGATGTGTTCATGAGACATTCCGACAGCATAGAGCGCGTTACCTTCTGGGGTAAGGCAGACCCGCAGAGCTGGAGAAAAGAAGGAAGCCCGCTGCTGTTCAATGCAAACTTTGAAGCAAAAGAAGCCTATCACAGCATACTAACACTCGTGCTCGGCGCAGTGCCCGCTGACACGCAAAACAATACAGAAACAGAAGTTACCGAACAGCCTGCTGTTACTGCTCCGCAGGAGGATACGCAGGACGGCAAGGAATCAAGCTTACCGGTTCTGTGGATTATCATAGCAATCGCAGGCGGAGCAGTTTTAATAATAGGCGGAATAGTATTATTGAAAAAAAGATAATAAGAAAACGCGGAGCTGTGAAAAGCTCCGCGTTAATTTTTTACTTGCCTTTTGCCATTTTGAACATCGCTTTGAGTGTAATTCTGTTGCCTGTATGCGTTATGATTGTTTCATAAATCCGCGATACAAACATCAGCATAAGTACACAGCAGACAGCTAAGAAGCCTACTGAAATCAACGCGCCGACAGCGTTCATTTCTCCCGAAATAATTACCCCGGGCAAAGCGAACGGCGACGAAATCGGGAAGTAATAGCTGAACCTTTGCACGATATTTACTTCCTCACTGTCAATGCTGAAGGCGGGCGAAACGTATGCAAGATAGAAGCCGAAAACGCCGATTAATGACATAGGAGTCAGCGCGGACTGTAAGTCCTCTATGCGGCTGATTGTCGCGCCGAACAGCCCGCCGATTAACGAATAGAAGAAGAAGCCGAGCAGGAAAATCACAATAATCCAAATGAGCGACAAAGGATTAAAGCCTGAAAAAGCCTCATCAAAAGCAGTTTTAACCATGTGCATCTGTACATCGTCAACCGCGATTTCGACCGAGCCGAAAACCTGCCCGAGCGTCCCGAAAGGAGCGACAATCGCTGAGATTCCGAAGCCTGCCACGACTAATGCAAAGAACTGTGTGAATGAAGCAAGCCCCATGCCGAGAACCTTTCCGAGAATTACAGCCATCGGACGCACAGAAGTCAGCAGTGTTTCCATGACGCGCGAGGTTTTCTCGGTTGCAATCGCCTGTGCGGTGAGCGAGCCGTACATGAATATAAACATAAATAAAACCATAGAAGAAACCATAGGTATTATTGAATTCGCGAGCATGGTAGCCATTTCGTTGCGGGGAGTTTCACCCGCTATAGTAATCTGCGAATTGACATAGATTGATATATCATCAATGCTGTCCTCGGGCACGCCGATAGAAATCATATGCGCCCGCCATACCCTGTTGTTCAGCATTTCGCTGATTGTATTAAAATTAGCGGTTGACAAAAGCCCGTCGAACTCGGGGCGGGAGATAATAACATCATAGCCGTATTCCGCCGCGATAACCTCAATAAGTCCGATTGCTTCAAGGCTTGTTCTGACTTTCTCCGTAATCGCTTCAACCTCGCTCTCGGAAATCATGACTACATCAATGTTATAAGCCGTAAGAAAACCATAATACGGCGCAGGCTCAATGCTGCTCCTGTCGCTTAGATAAATGGTATCAATTCTGAACGGCGAAATAACCCCGACCTCTTCAAGAGTCGGCTCTTTATCATTATCCCTTCCCATAAGGAGTCCGGGCAAAAAGTTCGCGCCGAGCGACATCAGCAGAATACAAGCTATAATAATAATAGTACTGATAATATAAGATTTACTTTTAATCATCTGCAAAAAAGTGAACTTAAAAACCTGCTGCCAGCCTTTAGCCTTCATTTGTGTCACCTCCCGCTTTCTCTACAAATATTTCATGCAAGCTCGGCTCACGGAGCTCGTATTTAACCAAGGTTATGCCGCCTTCAATTGCTTTTTTGAGGAAGGTCTCCGCTTGCACAGGATTGCCGACTCTGAAGTCCGTGCCGTTCGGAGTCTGCTGAACTACCTCAAGCCCACATTCAAGCGCGAGCGGCAGGATATTCTCGTCAGCCTTAACCGAAAGCTTAACTCTGCCGTAGCCTTTTTTGATTTCGTTTAAATTTCCCTGCAACACCGCTTCACCTCTGTGCAGAATCACGATGTCCGTGCAGAATTCCTCAATCGTCGGCATTTGGTGGCTGGACATGATTATGTACTTGCCCTTGTTAATTTCATCGCGGATTACCGAGCGGAATAAGTCAGTATTAACAGGGTCGAGTCCGCTCAGCGGTTCGTCTAAAATTAACAATTCCGGGTCAGAAATAAGCGCGATAGCAAGCTGCACCTTCTGCTGATTACCTTTAGAAAGCGTTTCTGCGCGTTTTTTAAGATATTCCGAAGCGCCGAGGCGGTCAAGCCAAAAATTAATCGCGTCGTTAGCTTTGTTTTTCTTCAAGCCCTTCAGCTCCGCGAAGTACATCATCTGCTCGTGAATGGTATATTTAGCGTACAAGCCGCGCTCCTCCGCCAAATAACCGACACGCTCCTCCGTGGTGTTTAAGGCTCTGCCTTTCCAGGTTACTGTCCCACCCTCTCTCGACAGCATACCGAGAATCGAGCGGATTGAAGTGGTTTTGCCCGCGCCGTTAGTGCCGAGCAGCGCGAAAACGCCCGGCTTGTCAATAGTAAAGCTGAGCCCTTTTACGGCAGTAAATTCACCGTAACGCTTGACAAGATTGTCAACTATCAATGACATTACATTTCTCCTTCCAATGTAAATTAATTTTACTTTTCTTCTTTATAAATTCTATCATAAAAACAATTTCATGTCAACAAAAAATATTTTTAAAAATTTTATTAAAGTGTGCTAAAGTTTTTAAAATAATGTCCGATATTAATAATGAAGTATTTTACAAAAATAGTTTCTTTATGACGAAAGGAGAATCCCATGAACGTACAAAAACCGCATGATACCAACAGAGCGTCCCATCACAACACCGCCAGAACCGCGGCGCAGGAAACACAAAAGAAGGAAACAACCTTAGCGGCGGACAACACTGATAAGCTTGAACAAGCAACTACATCTACTTATAAGCCCGCTTACAGCAAGGGCATGAGCAAGTCTGAGCACCGCAATATAGGCGGCGAGGATTTCCGCGCAAACGCAGGCAAATCCGCACGTCAGCTGAAAAACCAAGCTGTAACAAGCATGGTTTCTGCACAGGTTAACGGACAGGCGAACAAAAGCGGAGTCGTTGGCAAGCTTAACTTCGGCAAAACCCCCGAAGCACTGAACGCGCTCAGAGCTGCAGAAGCAACATCAGCAAAGCATGATGATTACTGGGGCGTTGAAGCCACAGCTGAACGTATTTTCACCTTCGCTAAAGCCTTAGCGGGCGGCGACGACAGCAAGTTCCAAACCTTGAAGAACGCATTCCTTGAAGGCTTCAGACAGGCATCGGGCGCAAGAGGCGGAAACCTCCCGAGCATCAGCTATCAAACAAGAGACAGAGTTCTTGAAATGTTCAACCAATGGGAAGGTGAAATCAACGCGAAAAAAGCACCTCCGGTTCCGGCTGAGAAATAAGAATAAAGCTTTAAACGACTGCTTGAAAAAGCAGTCGTTTTTGTTTGCATAAAAAAGTCGGTCGCCCCGAAGGGCAACCGACTGAACCGCTAACGCCGTAAAATATGGCATATAAAACCCGCCAACGGCAGGGTGGGTAAAGTTCGCCTGCAGGTTCGCGCTCCCTTCGTCCGACGGTTTTAACCGCCGGGAGGTCTGCAATCCGCTGACAGAGTCGAAATCCCGTTTTATATGTGTTGGATTATATTAACCATACTTAAACGCACGAAGCAGTAAAGTTTCTCAGGTGAACCTGTCTCAGGTAAGCCTAAACTAATTTAAACTTCCTCAAAGCCGTCCATCATTTCGTCAAAATGCGATAAAAACATCTCGCCTATTTTGTCGGAAAGTGCTTCATCGTCTATCGTCGCAAGGAAAAACTCGCCGTCTTCCTCAACCTCGCGCAGAACTATAAACTCAACCTCTGCGTCCTCGTCTTCTTCCTCGTTCTCGTCGTAAGGAATCAGCGCGAGATAATTTACGTCCTCATAAGTCAGCGCGTCGATAATTTCAAATTGCTCGCCGTCGAGCTCAATTATATCGGCTTCAAATTCCTCGGTTTCTTCCAAGCCGTTGTCTTTTTCAAAGTCAGCCATATTTTGCACCTTTCTGTTGCGTTATTGTGTTAGATTAAGTATACAATAAAAACAACCGCTTGTCAATAAGAAATACTGCATTTTTTGCCAAGATTTTGAAAAAACATATAAAACATTGTTAAGAGTAATAAACAATTGTTTAAAACTTTGTGCATTTTGACTGTTGACATTGCTGTATAAATATGGTATTATATAAACACGGAAGAAACTTCAGAAAACAAAAGCAGAAACAGAAGCGGCGAAAACAGTAAGATTAACGATGGTGAAATTACTGTAAAAGGGCAGCGGAAGAAGAAGCGGAAGGCGAGTATGAAGCGGAACCGAGGCAAAGGCGGGCTTCAAATATAAATTGAAGTGAAAAGCCAAAACGACCGAGAAAGGGGAGCGAGTCCAATGGATGTAGAAATCAAAGTGCTGAGCGTATGTTGCGGCTCGTGCACCGATTAAGCAAATGCTTGAAATCAAGGTTGAACTTGAAAGCTCGAACGGCTTAAAGGTTTACTGGATTTAAGACGGTACTTCTACCGAAAAACGCTTATACCGGGAATCAAGTTAGCAACAACACTTAGCGGAAATAAATTTAATAAGGCGGAAAAGCCTGATTGCCTAACTGAAAGTTTATATGCCGGCAGGAAGATGACTGCACTTTAAGGTGACGGAGGGTGTAAAGAAACCGGAAGGAAGCCTTGAAAGTAAGCCGGATTAACCGCGAAAGCGTTTAAATAAAAAATGTAAAGTTTCAAGTAAATCCAACGAAAGCGACATGAGCGCGTCGTGGGAAGCAAAATTTAATATATACGACCCGCGCAGGTTGACTGCGCGGGTTTTTTGTGCTATAATTAATTCTGTACACCCTTTTGAAAGGCGGTCGGAATTTTTATGGATTATAAAATTAATCTCGGCGCGTGGAACAGCGTTTTCGCCGTTCCGTCCGCAGTCGTGGATAATTACATAAAATTAGCAGGCGGAAATAATTTAAAGGTTCTGCTTTTTGTTCTAAGAAACGCGGGCGAAAATATAACAGTTGATGAAGCTTCGTGCAAAACCGGAGTAAATCCGGACGACGTGAAGGACGCTTTGCTCTTTTGGGAGCAGACAGGGATTTTCGCGGCGCGTGAAAATGAAATTGTACCAAGCGAAACCGCGCAGGTATCTGCTAATAAATACGAAACAGAACACGAGCGAATAGCTTCAAAGCTGAAAAAAATTGAAACAGAAGCAAAAGTCCAATTAGAGCGCGAACCGCGCTTTAATCCGAAAGAAATCGCACAGGCAGTTCGCGGCGACGAGGGCATGGACTTCCTCTTCAAGGAATGTGAAAAAATCTTCGGCAGACCGCTCAAGCATAACGAGCAGAACTCGCTGATGATTATAACCGAAGACGTCGGAATCCCCGCCGAATGTGCGCTGATGTTAGTTGAATACTGCGCCTCCTGCGGAAAAGCAACGCCCGCTTACATGAGAAAAATCGCGAAGGACTGGCACGAACGCGAGATTTTATCAATAAGCCAGGCAGAAGATGAAATAAAAGTTCTGCGCGAAATCAACAGCTTTGAAGGCAGAATGAAACGCCTGCTCGAAATGAAAAGAGCTTTTTCCGAAAAAGAAAAAATAATTATCAGAAGGTGGTCTGCGAGCAATTACGGTGAGGAATTGCTTTTCACTGCCTATCAAATGACGCTCGACGGCGCGAACGAATTATCGCTGCCTTACATGAATAAAATCCTCGAAAACTGGGACAAGGACGGCATAAGAAGCAAGGAACAGTTAGAAGAATCGCAGAAGAATTTCAAGAATAACAAGCAAAAAGCCGAAGATGTTAAATCTTCGTTCGACTTGGAAAAAATATGGCAGAATATTATCGAAAAGTAGGAAAAATTAATGAACTTAAATGCAAAATATTATTCGCGGGCAGGCGAGGAAATAAAACGCCGCAGTGACGTCAACAAAGAAAAGCTGAGCTTCCGAAAGCGCGAGGTTGAGTTGAAAATCCCGCAGTATAAGGCGATTCGTTGGGAAATGGCTAAGACAGGCGCGAGGATTTATGATATAATTTATTCGGGCGAAAGCGAAGCGATGCGTGCCGAGAAGCTTGAACGCTTAACCAAAGAAAATCTAAACGCGCAGGAAACTATAAAAGCTCTGCTCGCGCAAAACGGCTTCGAGCCTGATTACTTAACAGAAATTTATTCCTGTGAAAAGTGCCGCGACACCGGTGTTTATCAGAATCGCCGCTGCTCCTGCTTCAAGGAAATCGCCAAGAGAATGGCGGCGGAAGAGCTGAACGCGTCTTCTCCGATTAAGCTCTGCGATTTCGATTCGTTTGATTTGAGTTTTTACGCCGACAGCTTTACTATAGATAAAATGTCCCGCAATTTTAATTTTTGCAAGCATTACGCCGAAAATTTTCATCTGCCCTGCGACGGGATTTTCATGCAAGGGGCAACAGGGCTCGGCAAAACGCATTTGTCTTTAGCAATTGCGAAAGCCGTGATTGCAAAAGGGTACAGCGTGATTTACGGCTCGTCGCAGAAGCTGCTCGGCGCGATAGTAAAAGAAAATTTCGGCAGGGAATCGGAAGTGGATTCCGAGCAGCTGCTTGAAAAAACAGACTTGCTTATAATCGACGACCTCGGCACAGAAGTCGATAACAAATATTATGTTTCTGTGTTTTATAATCTGCTCAACTCCAGGCTCAGCGCGGGCTTGCCGACTGTCATAAACACGAACAGCGAAGTCGCACAGCTCAAAAAGCACTACGGCGACGCAATAGTTTCAAGAATCCTGACAATGGAATGTCTGCCTTTCTTCGGCGATGATATAAGAGTAAGCAGGAAACACGGAAAATAATACTTGCAATTTGTTTAAAAATATAGTATAATATAAGTTCACATAAAAAAGAAAGGGACGTGAAAAGTGGATAATAAATTAACGCTTTACGGGTTCAATAACCTCACAAAATCATTAAGCTTCAATATTTTTGACGTTTGCTACGCGAAAACCGAGCGCGAACAGCGCGATTATATCGCGTATATCGACGAGCAGTATAACTCGGAGCGTCTGACGAATATTCTGACGCAAGTCACGGACATGATAGGCGCGAAGGTTCTGAACATTTCGCGCGCGGATTATGAGCCGCAGGGCGCAAGCGTGACGATTCTGATTGCAGAAGAAAGCATGATTAAGCATCTTTCGGGCGATAAAGTCATTGCGCACTTAGACAAAAGCCATGTCACCGTTCATACTTATCCCGAGTACCACCCCGAAACGTTCCTTGCGACGTTCAGAGTGGATATAGACGTGACTACCTGTGGTGAAATCACGCCGCTTTCAACATTAGATTTCTTAATAGGCAGCTTCGACTCCGATATAATCACAATGGATTACCGCGTCCGCGGTTTTACGCGGGACATAGGCGCGAAAAAGCTCTTCATTGACCATAAAATCACCAGCATACAGGAATACATCGACAAAGGAACACTCGCGAAGTACGACGCAATGGACATTAACGTTTATCAGTCGAATATATTCCACACAAAAATGCTTATAAAAGACATAGATTTGCAGAATTATCTGTTTAACGCTGATGTTTATGAAATTCCGCCTAAGACAAGACTCGATATTATGAATAATCTGCGGCAGGAAATGATAGAAATATTCTCGGGAAGTAATATTTATTAATAAAGTTAGAGGTGATACACTTTGCCATTCAACAAGCTGCGGAAAAAGAAAAATGTTGCAAGTGAAGCAGAAATAAAAAAAGATGTTTTTGATTACAAGTACGACCCTGCGCGCGTGCTGTATCATAACGATTTTGAAAAAGAATTAAACGGCTGGGAAGCGCGGACTATTCTTGACCCCGACCACTTCGATTACGGCAAGTACGAAGTGCGCGTGGAGGTGTCGGACGAGCAGAAGCGAAGCGGCTCTAAGTGCATGAAAATATCGGGGCGGCGCATGAACTGGAACGGCGCGACGCTCGAAATTACATCTTACTTAAAACAAAATATATATGATTATGAAGTGCAGGCGTGGGTTAAATTCGGCGAGCTTAACACAGATTGCAAGCCGCAAAGATTAACGCTGACCTTAGAAACGCACGCTACAATAGGCGGCGTGGATTTCCCGCACTTTGATACGATGGAGGACTACTGCGGGAATGTCGGGATTCTGTCGAAATATTGGCTGCCCGTCGGGAGTAAGCCCGAAGACTGGGACAGCCGCTATCCCAATAATTATACCACATATGACGGCTGGGTTCTGCTCCGCGGCAAAATAAATATCCGCCCCGCGCATCATACCCGCGTGCTGATTTATTTTGAAACCGGCGAGGATGAGCTGAACTCAAACGTGATTTATGTTGACGATTTTGTGCTGCTGAGGGGAATTGAGAATTAATGCAAGAATTAAATATTGAAGCTTTACGTAATATTTGCCGTGGTGATAATATTAAATGGACTTTACACGCATTAAAGCGTTTAAGGAAGCGTAAAATATCGTCAGAAGCGGTTGTTAATGCAGTTTTGGCAGGCGAAATAATTGAACAATATCCCAACGATAAACCGTTCCCAAGTTGTTTAATATTTAACAAAGATTATAAAAATCCACTCCACGTTGTTATTAGTACAGATGATAAAAGCGTATATCTAATAACGGAATATCACCCAACACTTTCCGAATGGGAAAGCGATTATAAAACGCGAAAGGAGTAAAACTAATGTGTGTTTTTTGCAAAGGTAACTTAAAACCAAGCATGACTGACTATATCGAAAAAAGCGATAATAATATTATTTTAATCAGGGAGGTGCCGTGTGAAGAATGCGAGCAATGCGGCGAGCCGTTTTTTGATAATAATATTGTAAAAGAAATCGAGAGGATTCTAAATCAAATTCAATATAATATTTCAAGTGAAATATCATTAACTGTGATTAATTATGACAAAAATGTCGCTTAACCAATCCCGCGCCCCAATCAAAGAAGCTCTCGAAGAATTTACCTTGCGGCGCGTCGTTCCTTTTGATGTGCCCGGGCATAAACGCGGGCGCGCGAACGCCGAGCTGACCGACTTTCTCGGAAAATCCTGCATGAATATTGACGTGAATTCCATGAAGCCGCTTGATAATCTTTGCCACCCTGTTTCTGTAATTGCGGAAGCCGAAAAGCTTGCGGCAGCGGCGTTTAATGCCGCTCATGCTTTCTTTATGGTAGGCGGGACAACCTCGTCCGTGCAAGCCATGATTCTCGCGGCAACCAAGCGCGGCGATAAATTAATCCTTCCGCGCAACGTCCACAGAAGCGTAATAAACGCGCTTGTTCTGAACGGCGCGGTGCCTGTTTATGTCAACTCGAAGGTTAATAAAACGCTCGGCATTTCGCTTGGAATGTCGCTTGAGGACGTTAAGCGCGCGATTGCAGAAAACCCCGATGCAAAGGCGGTTTTGGTGAACAATCCGACCTATTACGGTGTCTGCTCGGACTTAAAAGCAATCTGCAAATTAGCGCATGAAAATAATATGCTCGTGCTTGCCGATGAAGCGCACGGAACGCACTTCTATTTCGGCGAGAATCTGCCAATCAGTGCAATGGAAGCGGGCGTGGATATGTCGTCCGTAAGTATGCATAAGTCGGGCGGCTCGCTCACGCAAAGCTCGTTTCTATTAATCAATAAAGGCATGAACGAGGGGTACATCAGGCAGGTTATAAACCTTACGCAGACTACCTCTGCGAGCTATTTGCTAATGTCAAGCCTTGACATTTCCCGCAAGAATCTTGCTTTGCACGGCAAGGAAATTTTTAAAAAAGCGACCGAGCTTGCTGAATATGCGCGCTGGGAAATTAATCTTATCGGCGATTATTACGCTTACTCGCGGGAAATCATAAACGGTGATACTATTTTTGATTTTGATGTAACAAAACTGCCCGTCAACACGCTTGAAATCGGGCTTGCAGGGATTGAAGTCTATGACCTTCTGCGAGACGATTACGACATTCAGGTGGAATTCGGCGACATCGGCAACATCTTGGCTTATATTTCTGTCGGCGACAGAGAGCGCGATTTGGAAAGATTAGTCGGCGCGCTGTCGGAAATTCGGCGGCTTCACAAGCGGGGCAGGGCAGGAATGTTAACTCAGGAATACATCGACCCCATTGTCGAAATGAGCCCGCAGGAAGCGTTCTACGCGCCGAAGCTTTCACTTCCGCTCAGCGAAACTGTCGGGAAGATTTCAAGCGAGTTCGTAATGTGCTATCCGCCGGGAATCCCGATTCTCGCGCCGGGCGAGCGAATCACTGCGGACATCGTCGAGTATATCAGATACGCAAAAGAAAAAGGCTGCTTCATGATGGGCGCGGAGGACGAGGAAATAGAAAGATTGAATGTGATAACGTAGGGAACGGATTTATCCGTTCCGGAACGCATAAATGCGTTCCCTACATTTAATTTAAAGGACAAAATTATGTGGATTTTATACGCACTTTTAGCCGCGTTTTTCGCCGCGCTTGTCTCAATCCTCGCGAAAATCGGACTCGACGGCGTTAACTCAAATTTAGCCGTCGCAATACGCACCTGCGTGGTTTTAGTTATGGCGTGGGGCATGGTTTTTATTACAGGAAAGCAAAACGAAATAGCTGACATAACGCAGAAGAGCTGGGTTTTTCTGATTCTTTCGGGCTGTGCAACAGGATTCTCGTGGCTGTTTTTTTACAAGGCTTTGCAGCTCGGCGAGGTTTCAAAGGTCGTGCCGATTGATAAGCTGAGCATTGTAATAACATTGATTATGGCGTTCATAATATTAGGGGAAGCTGTAACGGCGAAGACGATAATAGGCGGGATTTTAATAACGATTGGGACGTTGTTGTTTGTGTTGTGAATTGGAAGGAGAGAAAATTATAATGAGAATTTATATTTCAAGGGCGGAAATAAGAGATGAATATGGCGGAAAAGAGCTTTATAAGGACGCTTTCGTTTTAATATCAGAACTGGAAAATCGCGGGCATGAAATAATTTATTTAAGTGACTATGATAACCATAAAATAAAGTTTTACACAGAAATTTATGAAACGATTTCGTCATGTGATTGTTTGCTTGCATTTATTCTAAGAAGCGGCAGTACATGGAGAGCGGCAGAAGTGACTTATGCATCGAGAGGCGTTGGTATAGCTGAAAAATTTAATTTTAGTATGCCGGTTTTTCTTTATATAATTGAAGATTGTTGGCATGATAACAATCTGCCAAATGTTCATGTGCTTCCGGCAGATATTATTTCAGCAGCAGATTTAATTGAAGCGAAAATGAAAATATAACCACCCCGCCGCTAAAGCGGCACCCCTCCACAGGAGGGGAATTTGGGACTGCGAAATTATAGAAAATTCCCCTCCGAGGAGGGGTGGACGGCGAAGTCGGCCGGGGTGGTTTAGAATTAAACGATTTACAAACAATATGAGGTAGATTATGGACTTATGGTTCAGCGAATACCACACCGAGGGCGTGCGGTTTTCAATTAAGGTAAATAAGCAGTTGTACTCGGGGCACAGCGATTTCCAGCAAATCGACGTGTTCCAGTCGCGTGAGTTCGGGCGTTTTCTGACGCTCGACGGCTTCATGATGCTAACTGAGCGCGATGAGTTCATCTATCACGACATGATAGTGCACGTTCCGATGGCTGTAAATCCTGATATTCGCAAGGTGCTTGTAATCGGCGCGGGCGACGGCGGGGCGGTGCGGGAGCTAAGCAGATACGATTATATCGAGAAAATAGACTTAGTTGAAATCGACGAGCTTGTAGTCGAGGTCAGCAAAAAATACCTGCCGACGACTGCCTGCGCGTTTTACGACGAACGCCTTGAAATTTTCTTTCAAGACGGCTTAAAATTTATCCGCAAGTGCCATAATTGCTATGACTTAATCGTCGTGGATTCCACTGACCCGTTCGGGCCGGGCGAGGATTTGTTTACAAAGGAGTTCTACGGAAACTGCTTCAAGGCTCTCACTGAAAACGGCATAATGGTGAATCAGCACGAAAGCCCCTTTTATAAAAACGACGCGAACGCAATGCAGCGCGCACATAAAAGAATCGCCGAAACCTTCCCAATCAGCAAGGTCTATCAGGCGCACATTCCGACTTATCCGTCAGGGCATTGGCTCTTCGGGTTTGCCTCGAAAAACCTTCACCCGACGAACGACTTAAACCCTGCAAAGTGGAACAGCCTCGGAATCGACACTAAGTATTATAACACACAATTGCACTACGGCTGTTTTGCTTTACCGACTTATGTAGAGGAGATGTTACGCGATGTCGAAAATGAAAAGGATTAACATCATGACGTCCTGCGATAATAATTTAGCTCTATATATACTTCCGCAAATCGCAAGCATAGGCGAGAGTTTAAGCGGCTGCGAAGTTTATTTTTATCTGTTTCATAATCGTATAAAGCAAGAAAATATAAGCTTCATAAAAAATTACGCAGAGGCTTTCGCTAATATAAAATTTCATGAGATATTTATAGAAAACACTGCGCCTTACGAAGAATTCGCGAAGCACGGCGGAAATTTTCCTTATGAAGCATATCTGTACTTTTTATGTCATGAGCACCTGCCGGAAAGCATGGACAGAATACTTTACATAGATGCGGCAGATATAATTATTAACGGCAATATAGATGAATATTATTTTGCAGATTTTGAGGGTAAAGCGATGGTAGCTACTCATAATCGGTTGAAAACTGACCAATTCTTTAATCATACAGTATTTGAAAAAGAAGATATGCTAAACCTCGTCAATTTAAAAAGTATATTGCGAGGTGCGATGAACAGCGGTTCCTTCGTAATTAATCTCGAAAATTTCCGTGAACGTAATTTAACAGAGAATAATTATTACAGTATTTTGCATTTAATACGAGAAATAATTCCGAATACCGAAGAGCTGTATTACGGCGACCAAGGGCTTTTTTCTGTAGCCTTTGTCGGAGAAGTCAAGTATTTTGGAGCTGAAGGCTCTGTAATAAAAAACACGCTCTTCAAGCCATATAATTGTGTTGCTTCTTTTTCAGAAAATTTGCTCCCGCCGCCCATCATCTGTCATTTTGCGGCGGCAAAATATAAGCCGTGGGAAGCACGAGTCTCTCCGGATATATTAGAACGCTTCAAAGATTACAGCGTTGAAAATATAATCAATCATATTTACAGAATTCCTGAGCATTTTAATTATTTTGAAATCTGGTGGAAATACTGTGAAAAGACTCCGATTTACGAAGATGCGCATATAAAAGTAAATGAGTTTACAAAGAAAATAATACAGGATTCAATATAAAAAATATACGTAAAAGGAAATGCTACGAAATGTCGAAAATGAAAAAAACGCAGAATATTGAAACCTTTATCGGCTGTGACAGCGGTTATGACGAAGCGGGAATCGTCCTTTTCGGCGCGCCTTATGACGGGACAACCTCAAACCGCCCAGGTGCGCGGTTCGGCGGCGCGGCGATACGGCGGGAATCCTTCGGGATTGAAACCTACAGCCCTTATATTGACCGCGACTTATCCGAGTTAAAGGTTTTTGACGGCGGCGAAATTGAGCTGTCGTTCGGTGCGCCTGTGCCTGTTTTGAAAATGATTTACAACTACACAAAGCAGGTAATCACCGACGAAAAGCTGCCTGTTATGCTCGGCGGCGAGCATTTAGTTACGCTCGGCGCGGTTCGCGCAATAGTCGAAAAGCACCCCGAGCTCGTAATCATTCACTTTGACGCGCACGCCGATTTACGCGATGAATACTTAGGGCAAAAGCTTTCGCACGCCTGTGTTATCCGCCGCTGTCATGAGCTTGTCGGCGACGGCAGGATTTATCAGTTTGGAATTCGTTCAGGCGACAAAGAAGAATTTACGTGGGGGAAAGACCGCGTTTTCACACAGAAATTTAATCTTAATAAGCTTGAAGAGGTTATAAAGAAAATCGGCGATAAGCCTGTTTATTTCACGCTTGATTTAGACATACTTGACCCGTCTGTCTTTCCTGCGACAGGCACGCCGGAAGCAGGCGGAATCAGCTTTAACGAGCTGCTGAAGGGAATCGGCAGGGTTTGCGGATTAAATATAGTCGGCTGTGACTTAACGGAGCTGTCGCCGCCTTATGACCAAACAGGCGTGTCAACTGCAGCCGCGTGCAAAATTCTGCGCGAGCTTCTGTTGAACTTACCCAATTCAAAAGTATAATTATATGCAAAGAAAACGAGTAAAAAACGGTGAATATTACACGCTGATTTCAGCGACAGTGCTTTTGAGAACCGCATTTTTTCTGCTGACCGCAGGCTTCGCGGCGAGCGAAGCTTTTCTGCTGACCTTCTATGACCTCGGAATTGCTGATTTTCTGCTGATTGAGCTGCTTTTAATTATAATAGTAAGCTCGCATTTCCGCGGAAAGGAATGTGTACTAAAAACGCTGTCAATCACCTGGACAAGCCTGTTTGCGGTGCTTGTGTCGCGGTTGATTTTAATGTACTTTTATAACTTGGAGTTGCTGAACGCATCGGTAATCAGAATGTTTGAGCCGTTGATTATTTACGTTGTTCCGATTGGAATTATAGTCGCTTTGGCTTTTTCTGTGCAGTTTAAAAAAGCGGGCGCGTACCTTAAAAATTCGCTCTTAAAACCCACAAGCATTGCGTTTTTTATCACTTGCTTTGTGCTAATCGGTGCATATATTTTTCTTTCGGTGACTTTAATTTACAGGCTTGAAGGCTTCGATTTTAACAGGCAGACCATTGAAGAGTTTTTCGCGCTTGTTGAGTTCAGCGATAAATTAATCATCGCGAATTACGCGGTTAATTCGCTCTTGATTTGCGGCACGGTGCTTTGTTTTTACAGAGGTGCGAGAATCACCGATGTTACAATTAAACTTAATTATAAATCAAAAGGAGCAAAAGAAATGAACGGAAAACTATTAATTATAGGTGCGGGCGGCGTGGCAAGCGCGGCATTCGCGAAGTGCTGTATGAACAGCAAGGTTTTTAAGGAAATCATGCTTGCGAGCCGCACAAAAAGCAAGTGCGACGCGCTTGTCGCAAAATGGGAAAGCAAGACGGACGCGAAGCTTTTCACCGAGCAGGTGGACGCGGATAATACGCAAGAGTTAATCGCATTAATAGAAAAATTCAAGCCCGACGCAGTGCTCAATCTTGCGCTTCCGTATCAGGATTTGACGATTATGGACGCTTGCTTAGCGACCAAAACGCACTACATTGACACGGCGAACTACGAGCCGCTCGACACCGCTAAATTTGAATACAAGTGGCAGTGGGATTACCGGGAACGCTACAAGGAGGCGGGGATTACCGCGCTGCTCGGCAGCGGCTTTGACCCGGGCGTGACGGGCGTTTTCTGCGCTTATGCGATGAAGCATTACTTCGATGAAATTCATTATATTGATATTCTCGACTGCAACGGCGGCGACCACGGCTATCCTTTTGCGACGAATTTCAACCCCGAAATAAATATCCGCGAGGTCAGCGCGAACGGACGTTATTGGGAAAACGGCGAGTGGATTGAAACAAAGCCGATGGAGATTAAACGCGAGTATGACTTTGAGGAAGTCGGCAAAAAAGATATGTATCTGCTCTATCATGAGGAGCTTGAATCGCTCGCGAAAAACATCAAGGGCTTGAAAAGAATCCGCTTCTTCATGACGTTTGGGCGGAGCTATCTCACGCATCTGCAATGCCTCGAAAACGTAGGCATGACCTCGATTAAGCCGATTAATTATGAAGGCAAGGAAATCGTTCCGATTCAGTTTCTGAAAGCTGTTCTGCCCGACCCCGCGAGCCTCGGACCCCGCACAAAAGGGAAGACGAACATCGGCTGTATCATGCAGGGTGTGAAGGACGGCAAGCCGCTTAAATACTACGTTTATAACATCTGCGACCATGAAGAATGTTACGAGGAAGTCGGCACGCAGGCGATTTCCTACACTACGGGCGTTCCGGCGATGATAGGCGCAATGCTTGTGATGAACGGCGAGTGGCGCAAGCCGGGAGTTTTCAACACCGAGGACTTCGACCCTGACCCGTTCATGGACGCGCTGAATAAGTGGGGACTGCCGTGGAAAGAGTGCTTTGAGCCGGTGTTGGTGGAGTAGGAGTATAATGAAAGCAAGAGCTATTATATCTTTAATATGCGGGCTTTATGGAGTCTTAGTTTGGATTTTGCCTTTAATGGAAAATGTGTTGCAAATTGATATTGGAGTAATGATTATTTTTGCATTACCTATATGTATATTTGCAATCATTTTAGGTTCAATAGCCATGAAGAAAATAGGAAAAAACGGCTCAGGATTTAAAATAGCTGTTACAGGTTTTATTCTTGGAATAGTAGGATTTATACTCGCTTTATTGCCTTATGTATTTTATAGATTTTTTTGATATTAAACCACCCCGCCGCTTCGCGGCACCCCTCCAACGGAGGGGAATTGGGAACTGCTAAATTAATAGATATTCCCCTCCTTGGAGGGGTGGCAGGCGAAGCCTGACGGGGTGGTTAAATTACGATAAAGGTAGTAATTATGCACACTTGGCTTAAAAACTTAAAAACCCCCTGCTACGTCATTGACGAGGCGGGGCTGATAAAAAACCTTGAAATCCTGCGCGGCTTGGAAGCTCGCACAGGCTGTAAAGTCCTGCTCGCGCAGAAGGCTTTTTCGGCGTTCGCGCTGTATCCTTTAATTGCGAAATACATCAGCGGCACGACGGCAAGCGGGCTTTTTGAAGCGCGGCTCGGCTACGAACATATGAGCGGCGAAACCCACGTCTTTTCCCCCGCCTACACCGAGGAAGACTTCGCAGAGCTTGTGAAAATCTGCGACTGCATAGTTTTTAATTCCTTTGCACAGTGGGAAAAATATAAATCTGCAATTCCGCGCAATATTTCCGCAGGTCTGCGCGTAAATCCCGAGCTATCTACGCAGAATCATGCAATCTACGACCCCTGCGCGCCGTTTTCGCGCTTGGGCGCGACATTAGAGAGCCTTAAAAACAAAGACTTAACAGGAATCGCGGGACTGCACTTTCATACACTTTGCGAGCAGGATTCAGACGCGCTTGAAGCTACGCTTGATGAATTTGAAAAGAAATTCAACTATATTTTCCCGCAACTCAAATGGGTAAACCTCGGCGGCGGTCATCATATCACGCGCGAGGATTATGACATAGAACGGCTTGAAAGGTGCATTGCGCGCATGAAAGCATACGGCTTGCAAGTCTATATCGAGCCCGGCGAAGCCGTCGCGTTGAACGCGGGTTGGTTCGCGGCGAGCGTGCTTGATGTCGTGCAAAACGGCATGAGCATTGCAATTTTGGACGCTTCGGCGGCCTGCCATATGCCCGACGTGCTTGAAATGCCTTATCGTCCGCGAATCGTCGGCGCAGGAGAAATTGACGAGAAAAAACACGTTTATCGTCTTGCGGGGAACACCTGCCTTGCGGGCGACGTGATTGGGGATTACAGCTTCGACTGTGAACTAAAAAGTGGCGATAAGCTGCTTTTCTGCGACATGGCGATATACTCGATGGTGAAAAATAATACGTTCAACGGCATGCCGCTGCCTTCGATTGCGGTTCTGCGCGAGTCGGGCGAGCTCGAAATTATAAAGGAATTCGGATATGAGGATTTTAAGGGGAGATTATCGTAGCGCAACTTTTTATGTTTTACTTTAGTGTTATAAGTAAAACAGGAGGATTCTAACATGAAAAAGTTATTAAGCGCATTATTTTGCACTATTTTGGTTTTCGCAGCTGTCGGGTGCAGTAAAACTACCGAAGAACCGCAAGCAATTCCACAAATTGACGAACCGGAAACTATAACCGAGCAAAGCAGCAGCGTAACTGTTGACGATTTCGTTCTGACAGTTTACACCGATAAGAATATTTACACTACAGACGAAGAAATAGAAATTTGGGCGGATTTTAAGTATATCGGAAGCCAAGATTCAATTGAAATTTTCCATTCAAGCGACTATTTAGTTTACACTATCTTTGACGGCGAACGTTACTGGAACAATGGATTTGTAAATACTATTTTAATCAGCAGTATCTTAACGAAAGACGTGGCAGAGCATCACGATTTCAAAAAAAGCGGCGGCTGGAGCGGGGACGACCCCGACGCGGCTTTCTGGGAGGAATTCTACAGTGCATCGGATTTGCGCCTACCCGCAGGTGAATATACCGTAACAGCGCACGTTGATTTTTCTCTGTCGGACGAAAATATGCTCGGAACGCGCAATCAATTTAAAACCGAATTGCAAATTACAGTAAAAGAATAAAACTAAAAAACCTGCCGTTTAAGGCAGGTTTAATTTTATTCATTAGCCGCTAACAATGCCGCAATCGCTTCGGGTGACATATTACCGCCCGGTGATTCTTCGGCGGCGGGAGCGGGAGCCTCTTCAACAGCAGGGGTTTCGGGTTCCGGTTCTTCCTGCGGGACGCCGAGGACGTCGTCCCCTACATCGGGTGCGGAATTCGCCGCTAACATCGCGGCTATAGCTTCAGGTGACATATTTCCGCCAGATGACTCTTCAGCGGCGGGCGCGGGTTCCGGTTCGGGTGCGGAATTCGCCGCCAACATCGCCGCAATAGCTTCGGGTGACATATTTCCACCAGGTGCTTCTTCGGCGGCAGGAGCTTCGTCGGGGGTTTCATCTTCTTCGCCGCCCATTGACGCCATCAGCGAATTAATCATATCCTCGCTCATCGTGTCGACTTCCGCTTCGGAGACTGCCGGCTGTTCGGCTTCCTCAGTAACAGGCTCAGAACTTTCTGAAACAGCAGGAACGGCGGTTTCTTCCGCGGCGTTCGCCGCTTCAAGCGATTCAAGGTACTTTTTATAGCTGTTTTCGTAGTAATTCCTGTGTTCCTGTAGAGCGGACTTATAATTTATTTCTTCGTTTTCAAAGCGAAGCCAGTATTTATCGCCCGGAAGCATACCGCGGGTCTTGCGAATCACTGTGTAGGGGTGATACTCCTCAATGCCGAAGCGTTCCAATTCAATGGCGGTATAAGGCGTTTTATCGGGAAAAATCCTGCTCGTGAACAGGAAATAAATGTCGTTAATCGTCAGCGGACGTCTGATACTGGTCAGAATCTTCTCGCCTGCGTTGGGGTTAAAGCTGTAGTCTACAGTCCCCGTGTCCGAAATTGTATACTCCGCGAGCAACGTATTTCCCGATAAAAGCTCGAAAACAAGCGGATACGGGATTTCAAACGGCTCGGGATTTATTATATTATAAGTATGGGATTTTATTACTTTCATAGTTTTCTCCGGCTTTTTTGATATTACACACATTATTATAACATAATATTGTTGACTCGTCAACTGTTTTGTGTTATAATTATTAAGATGAAAGGAGATTATATTTTATGGTACAGAAATTAAATTCTTATTCGGAAATTACAGAAGACATTGTAAAGCTGTCAGAGAGGGTTGTCAGCAATATGCAAATCAACCCTGAGCTATATACAAAATACGAGGTAAAGCGCGGTTTAAGAGACATCAGCGGCAAGGGTGTGCTTGCAGGGCTGACGAACATCGCCGAGGTTAAGTCTTACACAATCGACGACGGCGAGATGATTCCCTGCGAAGGGAAGCTGTATTATCACGGCTATGACATTGACGAAATCGTGAAGGGCTTCGTGAAAAATAAGCGGCACGGCTTTGAGGAAACTATTTATCTGCTTCTTTTCGGGGAATTACCTACGCCCGAGCAGTTAAAATTCTTCAACGAACTCTTGATAGCTTACCGCGACCTGCCGCCAAGCTTCACGCGCGACGTAATCTTAAAAGCACCGAGCCGCGATATGATGAATTCGTTGGCAAGGAGCGTGCTGACGCTTTACTCATACGACGAAAAAGCCGATGACATCTCGATTCCGAATATTTTGAGGCAGTCGCTCCAGCTTATTTCGCTCTTTCCGAGGCTTGCGGTCTACGGCTATCACGGCTTCAAGCACTATCACGAGGACCAGAGCTTGTACATTCACGCACCCTTACCCGAGCTTTCAACAGCGCAGAACATACTTTATATGCTTCGCCCGGACAATCAGTACACCGCGCTCGAAGCGGAAGTGCTCGACATAGCCTTAGTTCTGCACGCTGACCACGGCGGCGGGAACAACTCGACGTTCACCTCCCGCGTAATTACCTCGTCGGGAACCGATACTTACTCAACTATAGCAGCGGCAATCGGCTCGCTTAAAGGCCCCAAGCACGGCGGCGCAAACATAAAGGTCTCGCAGATGTTCGACGACATGAAGGAAAAAGTCAAAAACTGGGAGGACGACCACCAAATCGAGCAGTATCTTGCAGACCTGCTCGACAAAAAAGCGTTCGACAACTCCGGCTTGATTTACGGCATGGGTCACGCTGTTTACTCGCTGTCTGACCCGCGCGCGTTGATTTTCAAGCAGTATGTTGAGCAGCTGTCCAACGAAAAAGGTCTCGCAGACGAATTTAAGCTTTACTCCCGCGTTGAGCGGCTCGCTCCCGAGGTAATCGGCGCGAAGCGCAAGACCTTCAAAGGCGTCAGCGCGAACGTAGACTTCTACAGCGGCTTTGTTTATAAAATGCTTGAGCTCCCCGAAGAACTGTTCACGCCTATCTTCGCGATTTCGAGGATTCCGGGCTGGTGCGCGCACCGCATGGAAGAAATCACAGGAAGCGGCAAGATTATCAGACCGGCTTATAAAAATATCCGCAAGCACCGTGAGTACGTTGATTTTAATAACAGATAATACAAAAAGGACACCTTTCGGTGTCCTTTGAATTTGTAAGTTATTATTGAAAATCCTCATCGGACGCTTCAGCCATGAAAAAATCGTCGCTGCCGTCGATAATATCGTCTTCGTCAATTATAATCGCCTTATCGCGCCCTGTTACCTTATCCTTCAGCTCGCCGACGAAATTCCCAGCAGACTCCTTAACGTCGCAGACAGTCTGCTCGCCTTTTTTAACCATGTCTTGCTTTCTTATATCATTAATGCCCTCGACTATTTTATCCGCGCCTGTTTTAATCGCGCCGACAGCGAACATGGACGCCTTGTGGAACTTCTCGCCGTAGGTTTCGTTCTCGCTTGCGTAGATTACAGCGTCTTCTTCTTCGTCAATTTTCGCGCCTAATTTTTTACTCAAATAAACTCCGAGACCCACGAGAGCGGCTCCGCCAAGCAAAATAGTAGTAAGTTTCATAAAATCTACCTCCGCATTAAATTTTGTCGTACTATAAGTATAATATAAAATTGCTTATTTGTCAACAATTGCCTCTAAATAATTTATTTTATGCCCTAAATTAATAAAAAGACGCTCATACTCGGTAATAATATTTCCCGTAATGCCGCTGTTATGTAAGTCGCGGGTGACGTTTTGAACAAGGAAGCCGTTCGCGGAAAGGCTTTCCAAAGAAAAATCGAAGAAACCGCTGTTATCGGTTTTAAAGAAAATTCTGCCGTCTTCGATGAGGATTTGCTTGTATATATTTAAGAAAAGCTCGTGCGTCAGCCTGTGCTTCGCGTAACGCTCCTTCGGAAAAGGACAGCTGAAGTTCAAGTAAATCCGTTCAACTGTATGCGGAGGAATTACAAGAGCCAAGAATTCAGCCATCCCGATTATGTAGCGGACGTTGGGGATTTGCTCTGCTTTTGTCAGCTCCAATGCAGAAACAGCGACGTTTTCGCTCTTCTCGACAGCTAAAAAGTTAATATCGGGGTTCGCTTTCGCCGCCTGATTGACGAAGCCGCCCTTGCCGCAGCCGATTTCGAGCCATAGCGGGTTTGAATTTCCGAAAACGCTGTTAAAAATTAACAATTTTTCTTTTGGTCTTTCGCCCGTGTCAAAAAGCTTTTGAACAAAAAGCTCGGAACACGCTGAAACCCGCTCAGCAAGGTTCTTTTTCTTTCTCATTCTCATAAAAAAGCTCCAAACGTTCATGAATTAATAAAAACAAGAACAAACAAATATAAAAATACTATTGAAAAAAGTAAATAAATATGTTATTATAAAGTATAACCCCGAAAGGAACAGAATACGGTGGAAGATTTTACAACACTTTTAAACGAAAACCTCGATATACTGAAAGAAATCGGCAGTATCGGCATGGGGCACGCCTCCACGTCGCTGGCGCAGATGCTCGGCATGAAGGTCGTCATGAGCACTCCGTCGGTCTACATAATGACGCCGCAGGAGGCGTCCGAGTATCTCAACAAGCGCAGCGAATCCTGCTGGGCGGTGCGGCTCGGATTGCAAGGTGCTGCAAAGGGTAATATTTTACAGCTTTTGAGTAAGAAATTCGCTGTGAAAATTATCAACTACTTTTTCCAAAACAATATCGAGGACTTAGGCGACCTCGACGAGATGAGCCTGTCTGTAATTCAAGAAATCGGAAATATTACCTCGGGCGCGTATTGCAACTCGCTCGCTTCAATGACAGGGCAGTTGATTGACATTTCGCCTCCGACTCACAGTAAAAACATCGATGACGACATCGGGCTCACCGAGAGCAAAAAGGATAACCGCCCGCTCGTGATTATTAACAACAGCTTTTTCATCGGCGATGAAGAGGTCAACAGCGACTTCCTGTTCATTCCCGAGGACGAAACAATCGCGATGATTCTGCGGGAACTGAAAAGATACTACGGATTCACATCATAAAATGTAGGGGCGGATTCTATATCCGCCCGTTTTTTATTACGTAATAATCCGAAACTTCCCGATAACCGGGATTTCAACAGCCTTTCCGTTCGCGGCGTTCACGATTCCGTAAACAATAGCCGCAATCAGCGCAAAGCCTATTGCTCCGGTAATAATTGAAAACGGATTGAAGAACCAACTCGCGCCCCAGCCCCAATTCCAGCCCCATCTGCCAAACGAGAAAACGCCTTGTAAAATCCCGTTGATGAAGCCGAGAATAAGAACTATAAGCCCTTGATTCGCATGAAACCGCCCGAACTTCGAGTCGGGGCAGGCGACCAACGGAAGAAAAAACAGCAGATACGCGAGCATAGCCATGACCTTATTCGCTTGTATATCGCTCTCGCAAAAAGCACCGCTGTAGTCCTTGCCTTTAAAATCGGTGTTACCGGCGGAATTCTGCGTATTTTCAAAATCACTGCCGTCACAGCGAACGCCGCACTTCCTGCAAAAATTATTATCATCGGGATTCTGCGCCCCACATTTGCCACAATACATATAATCATCTCCTTTACCTATATTGTAACACACCGTACTATATATTGCAAGGTACTATGTCTACGAATATATCGAGATATTTTCACTGCTTTTTGTATAAAATTACTAAATTTACGGACGCCGTTAACGGCGTCCGCGATATATTTTATTGTTACATTGCGATTCGCATTGCGTCGGGACCGGGGAACTCGCGCTTCACTATATCTGCGCCGATTGCCCGAAGCTTTGCCGCCAAATCCTCGTAGCCCCGCTCAATATGGAAAATGTCTTCAATTTCAGTGACACCTTTTGCGCAAAGCCCTGCAATAATCAGTGCCGCGCCCGCTCTTAAATCGGCGGCTTTCACAGGCGCGCCCGTGAGCTTATCAACGCCTTCGATTACTGCGACCTTACCGTCAACAGAAATATCCGCGCCCATACGGCGAAGCTCGTCAACGTATCTGAAGCGGTCCTCGTAAATGCTCTCTGTGATTATGCTCGTGCCGTTCGATAAAGTCAGCAACGCCGCGAACTGCGGCTGCATATCGGTAGGGAAGCCCGGGTGAGGCATGGTTTTGAGGTTCATGCGCTCATAAGGGCGGTTACTGCCGATTATACGCAGGCTGTCGTCGTGCTCTTCTATAATTACGCCCATTTTTTCAAGCTTGGAGGAAATCGGCTCAAGGTGCTTGGGGATTACGTTTCTAATCGTAACATCGCCGCCCGCCGCTGCCGCCGCAACCATATAAGTTCCCGCTTCAATCTGGTCGGGAATAATCGCGTACTGCGTGCCTGTAAGCTTCTTCACGCCGCGGATTTTGATTACGTCAGTGCCCGCGCCCATGATTTCTGCGCCCATAGAGTTCAGGAAGTTCGCTAAATCCACTATATGCGGCTCTTTTGCCGCGTTTTCGAGAATCGTAAGTCCGTCAACCTTAACAGCCGCGAGCATAGCGTTAATAGTCGCGCCGACTGTGATTTTATCGAAGTAAATCTGCGTACCGTAAAGCCTGTCAGCTGTAATCTCAACAATGCCGCTCTCAATTGAATAATTCGCGCCGAGCGCCTTGAAGCATTTCAAATGCTGGTCAATCGGGCGGTCGCCGAGCGCACAGCCGCCGGGCATCGAAACCTTGGCGTGATTAAATTTAGTGAGCAGTGCCCCCATAAAATAGTAGGAAGCACGGAAAAGGCGCGCCTTTTCATAAGGCACGACAGTGTCTCTGATATGTCTGGCGTCGATTTGAATAGTGCTTTTGTTGAGCATTTTCACGTCTGCGCCCATTTCGGAAAGGATTTTAAGGCAAACCGAAACGTCATTAATCATAGGTACATTTTCGAGAATGCAGGGTCCGTCCGCGAGAATCGCGGCAGGAAGAATAGCGACAGCGGCGTTTTTCGCTCCGCTTATATAGATGTCGCCATTAAGCTTATGCCCCCCGTTAATAATGAACTTTTCCAACTTTACGTATCCTCTTTTTTCATTTCATTTTACTCTTTTTTATTTACGGATAAAATTTCCTTTATATATTACTAAAGTATATCATAAAAAAAATCGCTTGTCAACTATATTATTATCGTATTTATTTACAAATTTTATACGTTAAATTATAGGTTTTGTTGTGAGGTCAAGCCCGCAAGGCTTCGCTTTCTCAAAAGCGAGCGCGTAAATATCACCGCAGCGCGCTTCAAGCACTGCCTGCTTCCTGCATAAATCGCTCTTTTTCATGAGTGCGGCGAGCGAAGCGTCAAGAGGCAGCGTTGAGTCTGCTTTAGCAATGATTTCTCTGCCTTTTTCGTTCATGCCGAGGATTCGGATATACTGCGGCTTGGTTTTTGCGTCGTTTTTGGTAATTCCGAGCAGACAGCAAAGGATTATTCTGCGCAGTCTTGCAAGCGTGTACCGCTTAGTTTTGATAAGCGCCATGAGCTCGGGGAGGCTTCGCGCCGCCCGCACAGCCTTATGAATACGGTTTTCGAGCCCGTGCATAACATTCGGGGCTTTGCTTATTTCAGCCGCGCTCATTGTACGCAGCTTGCATAAAATTGCAGTTTCAAGGCGGGAAATAGAGGAGAACTCCGCCGGAAATTCGCACGGCGTAAACTTAGAAACATCTTCGCCATTCGCAATCATCTTGCGGAGCAGGGAAGCGGAGGCAGTGGTAAGTTTTTCTTCCGGTTTTTCGTTTTCGGAAACTAAACCTTGAAAATACGGGTGGATTTTCTTCGGTTCTTCTTCTGCTTCATCAGAATCATGCGCCGCGCCGAAGCGCGTAATTGTCACAGGCTCAATGCTTGAACCCGTGTCTGCGAGGGACTTTATATACTCTATAGCGAGCGTGTTGTTCGGAGAAGCTAAGGTTTCGGGGATTACGTCCTCGTAATATTTTTTGATAGTTTCGACGAGCGCGGCGGGATAAGGCAGTCCGCGGCGCATCATTCCAAGGAATTCGTCAGTTTCCTCTGCGTAGACAACCGCGCCTGCGGTTTCCTTCAGCAAATCAATATCGCCGCACTCGCTTCCGAAGCTGAGCAAATCTATGCAGTTCAGGCTGTTCAAAATATGCACTGCGCCCGCCGCGAATTGCTGTGCGCTTGCAAGCGAAGCCGCCACAGGAAGCTCTAAAACTAAATCTGCGCCGTTTTCAAGAGCCATTTTTGTGCGGGTGAACTTGTCAAAAATAGCGACATCGCCGCGTTGTGTGAAGTTTCCGCTCATCACGGCGACAATGTGCGTAGCACCGAAGTCAGCTTTGGTGCGGTCGATATGATACTTATGCCCGTTGTGAAACGGATTGTACTCGCAGATAATCGCGGCAGTTTTCATTTTTTATGTTCCTTTTATCAGATATTGTGTTGATATGCGGATAATGCTTATTCGGCGAAGTTGCGTTGTAGGGACGACCGCCCTCGGTCATCCGTTGAAAGTTTTTATTAGATGTAGTTATATCGTTCCGTAATTGTAAATATTCATATTCTTACTTATTAACAAGTCATTGCTTTTTTTACGGTTTAATAAAATTTCTTTTAATACATCAAGTGTTTTATCGTCAGGATTTGTAAAAAGCACTGGTTGCCGAAAACAAATTCCCTTAATGGAGACCTCGCGTCCGAATAGCATCTTATTACGCTCCGAACTATGGACTTGTTCAAAACATCCATAATTACAACCATAACAGGGAAATAAGCTATTCCAAATAACATTTTTTAATTCATCACGTAACAGCACTTGCTCTAATATATCTTTAGAGGTAAGAATATGCCATGTGTCATTAAACATCTTAATATAAACACCGTGATACGAACTGCGATGTTCTTTTCCGTCTTTAATTTTATTTTGGTCGATATAATAAAATTTCACATACCAGTTATAACCATTATTCCCCGCTGATGGCGACAGTTTGTTTTTTCGTAACCATCCGGCAAAATTTAATGCCCGTTCTTTGTCGCTTTCGTTTTCAATATAAAAACTAACTGCCTCCTCTAACGGCAGAGTTTTTCCCTTTTTCGGTTCTTTACCAGGTTTGTGGCTATTAAGCGGTGTCTTCGGCATTATTTATTCCTCCATAAATATAGATTTTCTACGAAATGGACGAACACAATTCGTCTCTACGCAACTTCACCTAATATAAATTCTCCACAAAACAAAATTTCAAAAAACACTTGCTTTTTCCGTCGAAAAAGTATAGAATTAAATGTATATTATAAAAATTCAAAGCGAGGGCAGATTTATGAAGATTCTTGTAGTTAATGCGGGTAGTTCGTCGCTGAAGTATCAGCTGATTAATTTAGCGGACGAAAGCGTCATAGCAAAAGGAAATTGCGAGAGAATAGGCATCGACGGGCGTATTACGCACGCGGCAGGCGGTAAAAAAATCGAAAAGGACACAGCGTTCCCGACGCACACAGAGGCGTTTATGAGCGTTGTTGAAGAGCTTACAAAGGGCGAAGCGGCTGTTATATCCGGCATGGACGAAATCGGCGCAGTAGGGCACAGAGTTGTCCACGGCGGCGAGGTTTACTCGGGGACGGTCAGCGCGACAGAAGAGGTAATCAAAACTATTGAAGACCTCAGTAAGCTTGCTCCGCTCCATAATCCTGCGAACGCGCTTGCGCTTCGCGCCTGCAAGCAGGTGATTCCCGAAAGCGTACCGCAGGCGGCTGTTTTCGATACCGCGTTCCATGCGACAATCCCCGAAAAAGCCTACATATACGGTATGCCTTACGAGTTTTACGAGAAGCACAACGTCAGAAAATACGGCTTCCACGGAAGCTCGCACAGCTTCGTCTGCAAGGAATTAGCTCTGCACCTCGGCAAGGATATAAGCACCATGAAAATAGTTTCCTGTCACTTAGGCAACGGCTCGTCGATTACTGCAATTGACGGCGGGAAATCTGTCGATACTTCTATGGGCTTCACGCCGCTCGACGGTGTTCTCATGGGGACACGCGCAGGTGCGCTTGACGCGTCGGCAGTGACCTATATGATGAAAAAGCTGAACGTTTCTGTTGACGAAATGGATAGTATTCTAAACAAAAAGTCCGGCTTGCTCGGAATCGGCGGCTTCAGCGATAACCGCGATTTAACCGCCGCTATCAAAGCGGGTGACAAAAAAGCGAAGCTTGCGGGCGATATTCTGCGCTACGGAATCAAAAAATATATCGGCGCGTATGCCGCCGCTATGAACGGGCTTGATTACGTTATTTTCACAGGCGGAATCGGCGAGAACGCGACAGACGTCCGCGAGGATATAGTCGGTGACTTGCAGTTCTTCGGCATTGAGCTTGACAAGGAAGTAAACAGCGCGACGCACGGAGACTTGGCTCGCGTGACTAAGAACGGCAGTAAAACCGAGGTTTGGGTTGTGCCGACGAACGAGGAACTGTTAATCGCAAGAAACACGAAAGAATTGTTTAATTTATAAACGTAGGGGCGGACGACACTGTCCGCCCGTTTTTACGAAAGGAAATAAAAATGGCTAAAAAATATATTCTTTACCTCATCAGATGGCAGTTAAGCACGCCGATTTTAGCGATTGTTTTGATTTGGCTCGCGAGCATGAATACGATTTTAGCAACCGTAATTGCGAATCTGATAGGCGGGCTGATTTTCTTTTGGGTAGACAGGTTCATCTTCAGAACAATTTATCCGAAGCCCTTGTGGGAAATTGAAGAAGATATAATCTGTGCCGATTGCGGCGCGAAGGGCAAGGGCTACCGAATCACCGAATGGCTCGGCTACAACCGCAGAAAAGACAAAGCTCCCGAGTTCCGGTGCGAAACCTGCAAGGATGTGAAAATGAATGAAGTGAGCGGGAAACTAAAGAAAAAATAATTGTACATTGTTCATTGTTAATTGTACATTAGCCTCTCCCGCCTCTTCCCGACCTCGCAATCGCTTCCATCTGCGCCAAGCTGCTGTCGCTCACGTCGCCGCCCATAATCCCCATCGCGTGGCTGAGCTTCTGCGCGCGGTGGTTTTTGTCCTTGATGTTGTCGCTGAGGTGCTTCTGATAGCCTTTGATATAAGCTTCAAAGCTCGGAATATGGTCTTTGTAAAGCGGGTCTTCTTTTTCCATAACAGAAACGAAAAAGTCATGGATTTTCTTATTGTTCAAGCCGCAAAGCCGTTCAATAATATACTTGTGCGTAGCCGTGAGGTCAGGATTATCAACAATCGCGCTTGCAAACGTGAAAAAGCGGTCAAAGTCTTCATATTGCAGATAATTGCAGGCGGTGATAATGCTGTTGTAATAATTCTGCGAGATGATAATCTTATCGTCGTACTTGATTTCGCCGGCAAGGAGCGCATCAAGCTGCTCGTCAGTGAGCTCGGTGACCGCGTGAGCCGACTCAATAGCGGAAGCGTCGGGGAGAAGCTCGGCTTTAAGCAGAACCTCGCGCGGAATCGGTTTTCTTGTGCTTGTTTTTAAGGTTTTATATGCTTTTCTGCGTAATTCAACGAAGTTTTGCGGCTTAACGCCGCTTCTGCGGAGCAGAAAGCTCTCAAGCATAGACGGCGGGATTTGCCCTATCGGAATCTTAACATAAGGGCAGGAAAGCGCGATAATACGCGGCTCTCTGCCGTACTGCACCGCTTGCTCGGGTGTTTCGTAAAGCATATCCTTTAAAGGCTCAACAACTAAGCATCTGAATTCGGTATCGTCCAAAAGGCAGGCGGTTACGCTGTGGTGCCCGTCGAGCAGAGCCGAGAACATACCCGACATATGATAAGCTAAGCCGCCGATTTTCTTTCCGGAGGCTATTTTTTCGCGCTGTGCGCGGACCTTGGCTTCGGTGAATTCGGCAGGGCTCGTCGTCGGAATTAAAAAACAAGGAGTAAAATTGCTGTCTCTGCCCATTGTGCGGTTATAGGTCGCAGTCCCTGCGACCTCGCGCCTGTGCGTATACGCGCTCCAGAAGAACTCGCCCGCGCCGTTGCTCGGAATCATTTTCGCGTCATGGCAGACGTAAATCCCTTCAGACAAAAGCTCAAAGAAAGGGTGCAGTGCCTTAGTCATGCTCTGCTGATAGGTGAAATAGCTGTCGCTCACGGAGGACAAAACTGTTTTTATAGCTTCCTCACAAACGGCAGTCGTGCTGATTTGACTGACTAATTTATCGCTGAAATCATTGCCCTTTGAAGCTCTTGTCATATTGATGATGGCTTCTCTGCCGCAGTAGAGAACATCTGTAACGGGTGCGTCCGGCGCGACAGGCGAAACGGTCGTAGTCCCGATAACATCGTGCGACTTAGAAACGTCAACCAACAGAAGCTCACGGTTTCCAACAGTCATGTGATACGTGTTAATCATCGGCATAATTTAAAACATCCTTTCGGGGGCGTTATTTCTGAACTAAGCGTTCATGGATAAAACCGGAGATTTCTGTCTGAATTTCTTTGGAGAAGAGCCTCTTAGGCAGCCAAAAAACGGCTTTGTTGTGCTTATAAACAATAAAAACATTGTTGGTTTCAATAAAATAATTCGCTTCGCCCCACGGAATGAACTCGTTTCCCGATTGAAGATGGCTTTCAACCGCGGAGAATCCGGCAGTTGAAACCGAAAAAGTAATCTCCTCAGAGAGAGCGGGGTCAGTTTTATATAGCTGCGAGTAATGGAAGTTCGCAATCAGCGCGCAAACTAAATAAACGAGCATAACTATGATTCCGCCTGAGAAAACCGAAATCGGCAGATACCAAAACCACTTGTCCTCAGTATCACCCCAAGAAAAGTGCAGATAAGCGAACACTGACAAAATAGAAATAAGCGTGATTAGCTTAAAAACATTTCTGAGACGGGTGTTAAGCAGAATCGCGTTGCTTAAATTAATTTCGCGCTCTTTATAAAAGCCGTTGACCGTATACGGCACATCGCCGGGGTCACCGCTGATATACAGGTATTTCGGCGGGAGTATACGCTTTTGATGTACATATTCAATTTTGGGGTTGAAGGAAACCGCACCCTCTAAGATTCCGCGCAGATTGAGCAGCTTCTTCTCGTCGGGCAGGCAGAACTTCGGGATTCTGTACGCGACACCGGCGACATGAATAATAAAGTCGGTTCTGCTTTCCGTTATGGTTTTTACTTCTGTCCAACGGTAGATAGTCGGATTCTCCTCGCCATGCAGATAAACGGCGAAAAAATCTCCGACAACGAAGGTTTGCTCTGCGGCGTGCGAAGTGACCTTTACGCCGGGAAGTGACTCGAAAGCCATAAAAAATCCTCACTTCTTTTAATTTTCACAAATATCTTTAATTATTATAACATAATTGACACAGGCTGTCAATTATGTTATGATAAAATATAGAACAAACAGAAAGGACATATTTAAAATGTCAGACAAAAAATTAGTACAGGAAATAACCTCGCGCGACGAGGACTTCGCCAAATGGTACACCGATATAGTCACAAAAGCCGATTTAGTCGGCTATTCAGGCGTTAAGGGCTGCATGGTTATCCGCCCCTACGGCTACGCAATCTGGGAAAATATACAAAAAGACCTTGACAAACGCTTCAAGGACACGGGGCATGAAAATGTTTATATGCCTATGTTTATACCCGAAAGCCTGTTGCAAAAGGAAAAAGACCACATCGAGGGCTTCGCGCCGGAGGTTGCGTGGGTTACGCACGGCGGAAGCGAGGAGTTAGCGGAGAGAATGTGTGTCCGCCCGACCTCGGAGGTGCTCTTCTGCGAGCATTACAAGCAGATTGTGTCTTCTTACCGCGACCTGCCGAAGCTTTACAATCAGTGGTGCTCGGTAGTCCGCTGGGAAAAAACCACCCGTCCGTTCCTGCGCTCGCGAGAATTCCTGTGGCAGGAGGGGCATACTGCTCATGCCACGTCTGCGGAGGCTATTGAAGAAGCCGAGCGTATGCTTGAGGTTTATGCGGATTTCTGCGCGGAGTCGCTTAATATGCCGGTAATAAAAGGAAAGAAAACCGAAAGCGATAAGTTTGCAGGCGCAGTTTCGACCTATTGCATAGAAGCGTTAATGCACGACGGCAAGGCACTGCAAGCAGGAACTACGCACGACTTCGGCGACGGCTTTGCGAAGGCCTTCGACATAACCTACACAAGCAAGGACAACAAGCTTGAATACGTTCACCAGTCCTCATGGGGCGTGAGCACGCGGCTCATCGGCGGGATAATAATGTCGCACGGCGACGACTCGGGGCTTGTGCTTCCGCCTGCGATTGCGCCTGTGCAAATCGTTATAATTCCGATTGCACAGCACAAAGAGGGTGTCTTAGAAAAAGCAAATGAACTTAAAACGCAACTTTTAGGGCTCGGCTGGCGTGTTAAGGTTGACGACAGTGATAATTCGGCAGGCTGGAAGTTCTCGGAATACGAGATGAAGGGCGTGCCTCTGCGCCTTGAAATCGGGCCTAAGGACATTGAACAGAACCAGTGCGTAATCGTTCGGCGCGATACAAGGGAGAAAGCCTTTGTCTCGCTTGACGAGCTTGAAAGCAAGGTCGCGGAGCTTACAGACGCATTAGCTAAAGGCATTTACGAGAAAGCGCTCGCGAATGTCAACGCGCGGACTTACACCTGCAAAAATATTGACGAGATGAACGCTGCGCTCAGCGAGAAAGGCGACGGCTTCATCAAAGCGATGTGGTGCGGTGAAGAAGCGTGCGAAGACGAGGTTAAGGAAAAAACAGGCGCGGGCTCGCGGTGTATGCCGATACAGCAGGAAAAAATTGCAAAGACCTGCGTTTGCTGCGGGAAACCCGCGACGGCGTTGGTTTATTGGGGGAAGGCGTACTGATGCAATTATCACGTTTTATTGATGCTCAAAGCCAAATCTATGAACAAGCATTACAAGAAATAAAAAGCGGAAAAAAACGAGGTCATTGGATGTGGTTTATTTTTCCACAAATTAATGGGTTGGGTGTCAGCAGTACAGCAAATTTTTATGGAATAAAGAATTATGAAGAAGCCAAAGCTTATATCGAAGATGATGTTTTAAGTACAAGGTTGTTTGAAATTTCAAACACTCTGCTTAGTTTAAAAGGTAATGACGCTTCAATTATTTTTGGATACCCTGATGATTTAAAATTAAAATCCTGCATGACGTTATTTTCGATGGTAAGCTGTAATCCTGTGTTTCAATTAGTTTTAGAGAAGTTTTATAAAGGCGAAAAAGACAAGAAAACAATTGATATATTATCGAAAGGTTGAGAAAAATGAAAAAACTTTTATCGTTAATTTTAGCTTGTACTTTATTAATAGTGTTCAGCTTCGGCGTGTTCGCGGAGGATTCCGACGGCGGAAATGAATATGTCAGTGAAGCTGTCGATGATAATAACGCAGAAGACGGCGAGCCCGCCGTTACGGCGAACGAGCCCGAGGACTGCGACGAGTGCGAAAACGACATTCAGTTTTGCGTCTGCGAGCCCGCGCCCCCCGAAGGCTGCGAGGATTGCGGCGAGTGCGAGGATTGCTTAGTTGACGAGGACTGCGCAGACTGCGAAGAAAACCCCTGCGAGTGTGAATTTTGCCTGTACTGCGGGGTTTACCCCTGCGAGTGCTCCGATATTATAGCCCCGGATGAACCCGAAGAACTCGAAGGTGACCCGGAACCTATACGCTCTGCGCCGTTCGTGCCGCCGCCGCCGCTTGAAAACAGCGACTTGTCCTTTGACGACTCGCATAGAATTACGGAAACCTCGCAAGCGCGGCTTGAGCCCGAGCCGGAGCCTGAACCTGAACCCGAGGAAGAAATAGAGGAAATCATTCCGCTTGCAATGAACGAGATTTACGACAACCCCGGCGGTCCCTCGGGCGGCGGCTCGGGTGTACTTCCGCTGATTATCATGTTATCGCTATTAATCGCGGGAGCGGGGACAGCCGCGCCATTCGTCTTCAAGTATTACAGACAAAAAATGATTTACAGGTATTAATTTAAACTGCATGAAAACCCGCTGTTGGCTACCAAACTCCATTTATGAATGGAGTTTGGTAGGAATGACAAGCGGGTTTTTTGTTGAAATTGCACAAATTTGCACGGAAAAAATTTACTTAAAAAATTTTCGTTGCTCTATTGACAATTGAAGCGAAACGCAATATAATATATATTACGGTGTCTTGATACACTATATATAGTACCGAAAGGAAAAGTAAGAGTAATGCTGACAAAAATCCTCAAGCGGGACGGACGCCATGTTCCGTTCAATATTGAAAAAATCGCTGACGCGATTTATAAAGCGGCACGCGCCGTAGGCGGACATGACTATGAATCCTCGCTTCGGCTCGCGGAAAAAGCCTGCGAAATATTAGAAAGGCAAGCCGAAAAAACCGGACAACCTCCCTCTGTTGAGGAGGTTCAGGATGTGGTGGAAAAGGTTTTAGTCGAAACGGGACACGCAAGAACCGCAAAGGCTTATATTATCTACCGTTCTGACCGCACGCGTGTGCGCGAGATGAACACAAAGCTGATGAAAACTTTGGAAGACTTGACCTTCAAGTCTGCAATAGAGTGCGATATAAAGCGGGAAAATGCCAATATCGACGGCGATACCGCGATGGGAACAATGCTCAAATACGGCTCGGAAAGCGCGAAGCAGTTTTATGAGATGTATCTGCTTTCCCCCGAGCACTCCAAGGCGCACGCCGAGGGTGATATTCATATTCATGACCTTGATTTCTTTACGCTGACGACTACCTGCTGTCAGATTGATTTAATCAAGCTGTTCAAGGGCGGCTTCTCGACGGGGCACGGCTACCTTCGCGAGCCTAATAACATCGCGAGCTATTCTGCATTAGCTTGCATTGCGATTCAGTCGAATCAGAACGACCAGCACGGCGGGCAGTCAATCCCGAACTTCGACTACGCGCTTGCCGAGGGCGTGCGTAAGAGCTACCTGCATCTTTATAAGAAAAATATTCTGCGCGGAATCGGGCTTCTAACAGGCAATTTAGAGGTTAACGAGCTTGAAGAGAAAATCGAAGCTTATATAGAAAAACTCGAAGCCGAGCAGGGCAAAACGCCGTCGCTTTCTGCCGGCAAGGATTATTTTGACTTAGAGCTGCCTTACATAACCGAGCTCACGGGAGACGCGGACACCGCGAAAAAAGTGCAGGACTTCACTCGCAAGCTGACCGAAAAGGAAACCGAGCGCGCGACCTATCAAGCGATGGAAGCTTTAGTGCATAACTTGAATACGATGAACAGCCGCGCGGGTGCGCAGACACCTTTTTCCTCTATCAACTACGGCACAGACACGACTCCGGAGGGAAGAATGGTTATCCGTAATATTCTGCTTGCCAATGAAAGCGGCTTGGGTAACGGTGAAACGCCGATTTTCCCTATTCATGTGTTTAAAATTAAAGAAGGAATCAGCTACAACCCCGAAGACCCGAACTATGATTTATTCAAGCTTGCCTGTCGCGTTTCGGCGAAGCGGCTCTACCCGAACTTCTCGTTCCTTGACGCGCCGTTTAACCTCAGCTTCTATAAAGAGGGCGACTACGACACCGAAGTCGCTTACATGGGCTGCCGCACACGCGTAATCGCGAACCGCCATAACACCGAACGTCAAACCGTTTCGGGGCGCGGGAATTTAAGCTTCACGTCGATTAACCTGCCGCGTATCGGGATTATTTCCTCGAAAGACCAGGTTGAATTTTTCAAGAACCTTGAAGATGTGATGAACTTAGCAATTAGCCAGCTTATGTATCGCTTTAAAATTCAATGCCAGAAAAAAGTCAAGAACTTCCCCTTCCTTATGGGGCAGGGCGTTTGGATGGATTCCGAGAAGCTCGGCCCTGAAGACAGCGTTGCGGAAATTCTTAAACACGGCACGCTTGCTATGGGCTTCATCGGGCTTCCCGAGTGCTTAACTGCACTGCTCGGCAAGCACCACGGCGAAAGCGAAGAAGCACAGGAGCTCGGTCTGCGTATAATCAAGCGTATCCGCGACAGATTAGATGAAGAGGGCGCGAAGACCGGTTTGAATTTTACGCTCTTAGCGACACCTGCAGAGGGGCTTTGCGGAAGATTTTTAAGAATGGATAAGAAGCGTTTCGGCATGATTAAAGGCATAACTGACCACGATTATTATACGAATTCATTCCATATTCCCGTTTATTATGATATTTCGGCGTATAAGAAAATCGAGCTTGAAGCGCCTTATCACGCGCTGACCAACGCAGGGCATATCAGCTATGTTGAAATGGACGGCAATCCGAGCAATAACCTTGAAGCCTTTGAAAAAATTATCCGCTTCATGAAGGAAAAAGGTGTCGGCTACGGCTCGATTAACCACCCTGTTGACCGCGACCCTGTTTGCGGCTACACAGGTGTAATCGGCGACCGCTGTCCTAAGTGCGGACGCTTGGAGCATGAAAACGGCGGTAAGAAATTCGAGCGGATTCGCCGTATTACAGGCTATTTGGCAGGGACAATCGACCGCTTCAACAACGCGAAGCAGTCCGAGGAACGCGAAAGACTCCGTCATGACTTGGCGGATGTGAAATGAAGCCAATAATAAGCGAATGGTTTATAATAGGCGTTTCGGCGGCGGCTATGGCTTTCTTAATGCTGTGGACGGCGGGCGCAGGCATGAGCGGCGGCAGAAACCCATTTATGGTTTTTATCGCCCTCACACCGCTTTTCATTATAATCGCAATCATAATTTATGTTTATTATCAATTTAAGATACTGCGCGATATTCCCGATATTCAAGCACCTGACGCAAAAATTAAAGTCATACAGAATTATCTGCGCCGAAATACTATTAATGTGAATCTGCCTTTTTACGGGCGAATCAGACGTAAGTTCCTTTCTATGCTCGTGGTTGCTTACGCGGACAAGGGCGATTATCTCGCCGCATTTGAAACCTGCGAAAAGGTATGGCGGTTCCTCCCGCACGGTTTCGCGGCGAGGTCGTCGCTGACCGGGGAGGAAGCCGCGATTTACGCAGATGAAATCATAGTTTTGATTCACCTCGGCAGACTTAAACCTGCAGAAAGCCTTTTACGCGAGCTTGAAATAAAATCCTTCTCGGATTCTGCGGGGTTTTTCCTCGCGAAGCTCTGCGGGTTATATCTTTTAACTTACAAAGGCGAACATAAAGACATTGCCGCCGCCCGCGAAAAACACGGGCAGGCGCGGTCTTTTTTGTCTGACAGGAGTATTGAAGAGCGATTCCCCATGAAGGATTTTAAGTATACTTTATTATTTTTGGAAGCGAAGCTTGATAAGCTCGAAAAGAAATACGACCAAGCCCGCGCGGAGCTCGAGAATATCACCTACGACAGCCCTAATTACGGAAATAAACGCTTAGCAAGGGAGGAACTCGAATATTGGATAACACGTTCTTAGCCATGCTTTTCCGCATGAGGCATATCAGCCGCTGGAGTCTTATGTTCAACACTCAGCATGAAAGCCTCATGCAGCATACTGTCGAGTGCGCTTTTATAACGCACTTTCTCGCGATTGTCGGGAACTGCTATTTCAACATGAATTACAACGCGGAAAAGCTTTGCTCTTACGCCTTGTTTCACGATGCTTCGGAAGTGCTGACGGGCGATATGCCTACGCCTGTGAAATATTTCAACGAGGAAATAAAAACAGCATACAAAGACATCGAGAAAATCGCTTGTGAGCGGCTTTTAGCGCATTTGCCACCCGAAGCGGAAAAACTGCGCGAGGTTTATTCGGCGTACCTTGACAGCGGGAGCTTGAATGAGGACGAGCGGAAGCTAATCAAAATCGCGGACAAGCTTTGCGCTTACCTCAAATGTACCACCGAGCTGAATGCTTCCAACAAGGAATTCGAGGCGGCGCGCGACGGAATACGCAGACAGCTTGACAAAATCGCCGCCGAAAGTCAGGAGCTGCGCTACTTTTTAGACAACTGCACCGACTCGTTCACGCTGTCGCTTGATAACTTGAAAGGTGCATTATAATGCAATATTCGCATATTATTTGGGACTGGAACGGGACGCTGCTTGACGATGTTCACTGGTGCGTGGACGTAATTAACCGTATGTTAGCGAAGCGAAAGCTAAAAACATTCGCTGAGGTCCGCGATTATCACGAGGTTTTTTCCTTTCCTGTGATTGATTATTACAGGAAAATCGGCTTTGATTTCGAGAAGGAGCCGTTCGAGGATTTGGCTGTTGAATACGTCGAGGATTATTATTCGGGCAGCTTTAAGCTGCACGAAAATGCAGAGGAAACCCTCGCCGCGATTCACGCAAAGGGCGTCAAGCAGGTGATTCTGTCCGCTTCGGAAATTAATTATTTAAAAGCACAGCTTTCCTGTTTTGATATTGAAAAGTACTTCGCGGAAATCCTCGGTATAACTGACATTTACGCGGGAAGCAAAAGCGAAATCGGCTTGGAATTCATGAAAAGAAACGAGGTCGAAAAGGCTCTGCTCATCGGCGATACTGAGCATGATTTTGAAACGGCGATGAAGCTTGGAACTGACTGCGTGCTTATTTCAAGCGGGCATCAAAGCAGGGAACGGCTTGAAGCCTTGGGTGTTCCAGTGCTTGAAAATATCGCCGAAATTTTGAGGTTTTTATGATAGAATCTTCCCGCTTTACAGTTATAGACGAAGCTTTTGACTGCTCGGTCTGCGGTGCAGAAATTCAGCCGCTCGGATATACTGCCCGCGACCACTGTAATAAATGCCTTTGCTCGCTTCATCTTGACGATAATCCGGGTGACCGCCTTAGTAATTGCGGCGGCGTGCTTGAGCCTGTCGGCGCGGAGCAGGGGAAGAAGGGCGTGAAAATTATTTATAAGTGCAAAAAGTGCGGCATGAAAAAGAAAAATATCGCCGCAAAAGACGACGATAATGAGATGATTATAAAATTGTTTGGGAATCCAATCACATGATATGCACTTCGTATTTACTTTCGGAAACATCGTAACCCATTTCAGCCAGCTCATGAAAGAGCTGGTATTTTCTTATTCCCGTAGTGTCGAAATCCACGGCTACGCTGTTGACAGCAGGGTTCATGCTCACGGATATTACTCCCGCAAGCTTGTCTAAATCACCTTTTATCCTCTTTATATCCTTTTTCCCGTCAATTTCATTGACAATAAAGTACGCACTCGCTTTTGACATTTTGTCCGCTCCCCCTCGCTCTTTTAATAACTCTATGATTATTCTTTGCAAAATATACTGACATTATTCGCAATAAAAAAGGAACCGCTGCTGTGAGCGGTTCCTGTGTGTTTATTATTTCATTCCGAGCAATGCCTTGTCGCCGTTTTTTAAGTAAAGCTCAGTTAAATCCCATGTTTGTCCTATGCTGACGCTTTCATTTTCGTTCGGCGTGAACTCAAAATCGAACAGGCTAATGAAGTACATTTCGGTTTCTTCTATGTAGCGGGGCGTGTCCCACAGGTCTTCAATAGTAAGAATAAAATCGTCTAAATAATCCTTTCTGTCGCTGAGCAGAAAGACGCATGGCACAATTTCACCGCCGTTGGAAACGGCGCAGTGCGCGCGGATAACCCTTGCAGCTCCCGACGTGTAGTATTCAATGGAGTTGAGAGAATAAGTGGTAACACCCTCTAATTCGGGATAATCCCACATACCCTGCCGCAGAGTAATATTAGCCCGCGCGGCGAAGCGTTCTGCGTTTGAAAAGCTCGACGAGCAAGCCGCCAAGGATAAAATAATAATTAAAACCGAAATCACCGAAATTATTTTTTTTGCTTTCATAGTATTGTCCCCCTAAAAACATCTTCCCGTTTTTTCTTTTTGATTTTCTTTTTTGCATTTATCGCCGCATTTGTAGCAGATTTCGTTGGCAAGCGGCAGGTTTTCCTCAAACGCCTTCACGTTTTCCATTGTCGTAAGTGCAATTTCGCGCATGGCTTCCTCGGTGAAGAACGCCTGATGCGAGGTTAGAAGCACGTTCGGGAACGTCAGAAGCCGCGAAAGCTCGTCGTCCTTTATGATTGTATCTGACAAATCCTCAAAGAAATACTCGCTTTCTTCCTCGTAAACGTCCAAGCCCGCGCCGCCGATTTGCTGATTCTTCAAAGCCTCGATTAAAGCCGCGGTGTCAATCAGCGCGCCGCGCGATGTATTTACTATAATTGCATGAGATTTCATCTTTTTTAAGTTCTCACGGTTTATAATATGCTTGGTTTCGGGCGTGAGAGGACAGTGCAGGGAAATAACGTCCGAAGCCCTCAAAAGCTCGTCAAGCCCGACGTATTCTACATCTAAGCCTTCTACAGGATAAGGGTCAAAGGCTAAAACCTTCATGCCGAAGCCCTTGCAAATCCCCGCGAAAACCCGCCCGATTTTGCCTGTGCCGATGACGCCGGCGGTCTTCCCGGCTAAATCGATGCCGATGAAGCCGTTTATACTGAAATTATTATCCCGCGTCCTTGAATAGGCTCTGTGGGTTTTGCGGTTGAGCGTTAAAAGAAGTGCGGCGGCGTGCTCCGCGACAGCCGCAGGCGAGTATTCGGGAACTCTTACGACGTGAATTTTTTCGTATGCGGTTTTGAAGTCTACGTTATTGTAACCCGCGCATCGAAGCGCGAGCAGCTTTACGCCATTTTTATACAGGATTTCAAGCGTTTCCTTGTCCGCGTTGTCGTTGACAAAAATGCAAACAGCGTCAAAGTCCTTTGAAAGACAAGCAGTTTCAGCGTTCAGCTTGAAATCAAAGTATCTGATTTCGGTGTTAAACTCCTGCGCCAGCTTATCAAACCAAACCTTGTCATACGGTTTCGTGTCGTAAAAAGCTATTTTCAAATTTATTCTTCTACCCCTTTAAGCAAGTCTTCGGCAAGCTTTAAGTCGCGCTGGGCTGTGTCTTCGTTGTCGGCGATTGCAGTGATTTTCACCTCGTCGCCTTCCTTAAAATTACCCGAGAGAAGCCCGATTAAGCTCTTCATAGCTACCTGCCGAGATTGGTCTTTGGCTATGTAAACGCTGGAGCTTGCTTTCTTTGAGAGCGTGTCAATCAGAGAATTTACGAATCGGTTGTTCCAATCGACTGCTATTGTGACTTGTTTTTCAACAGTGAACATAATTTTTTGTCCTTTCACAAGTGATATATCCTTAGTATAACACAAAATTCTTGCAAATGCAAGAATTTTGTGTTTTTATATAAAATTGTTAGCTTAAACGATATATTTTGCAGTAGCGACCTTCACGCCGGGGCCCATTGTAGAAGCCACAGTACAGCTTTTAATATACTGACCTTTAGCGGCGGAGGGCTTTGCTTTTACGACTGCGCCAATTAAGGTATCGAAGTTTTCTTCTAACTTTTCTTTGCCGAACGAAACCTTGCCGATAGGGCAGTGGATAATATTAGTTTTGTCTAATCTGTACTCGATTTTACCTGCTTTTGCTTCGAGAACGGCTTTCGCAACGTCCGGTGTAACTGTTCCGGCTTTAGGGTTCGGCATAAGTCCGCGAGGACCGAGCACCTTACCGAGACGCCCCACAACGCCCATCATGTCGGGGCTTGCGATGACAACGTCGAAATCCATCCAGCCGCCTTGAATCTTAGCAACTGTGTCGTCGTCTGCAACGAAGTCACTGCCTGCTTCTTCGGCCGCTTTAATATTATCGCCTTTAGCGAATACGAGGGTTCTGACTTTTTTACCTGTGCCGTTCGGGAGAACAACCGCACCTCTGACCTGTTGGTCAGCGTGGCGGGAGTCAACGCCGAGACGTATGTGCATTTCGACTGTTTCGTCGAATTTAGCTTTCGCGGTGTCGCAGATTAACTGCAACGCTTCGGTTGTATCGTATTGTTTATCGCGGTTTACGAGCTTTGCGCTCTCGTTGTATTTTTTACCGTGTTTCATAGTTAAATTTTCCTCCTTGTGGTGAATCGATTCGTTGAATCTCCCACTGACGAACAATGTACAATTGACAATGTACAATTGACAATTTGTTATCATTGCAGTTTTGTTTAATATTTTGATGTTGAATAAATAAAATTAATTGTCAATTGTCAATTGTCAACTGTCAATTACCTCCACGCCCATTGAGCGTGCTGTTCCCGCTACCATTGACATAGCGGTTTCAACGCTGCCCGCGTTAAGGTCAACCATTTTTGTTTCAGCGATTTGCTTAATTTGGTCTTTTGTGATTTTAGAAACTTTGTTTCTGTTAGGTTCGCCGGAAGCCTTTTCAAGCTTGCAGGCTTTTTTAATAAGAACCGACGCAGGCGGTGTCTTAGTGATGAACGAGAAGCTTCTGTCAGCGTAAACCGTGATAACAACAGGGATTAAGAGCCCCATGTCGTTCTTGGTGCGCTCGTTAAAGTCCTTCGTGAACGCCATTATGTTGACGCCGTGCTGACCTAAAGCCGGGCCTACAGGCGGTGCGGGGGTTGCTTTTCCTGCAGGAATTTGCAGTTTTATATAACCTACTATTTTTTGTGCCATCTTTTTATATAGTCCTTTCTAAGATTAAGAAGATACTTTCTCTACATCAGAGAGTTCTAATTTTGTCGGTGTCGGCTGTCCGAACATGGAAACCATTACCGTGACGGTTCCTGCGGCGGCGTCAAGCTCTTTAACCACGCCTTCGATTCCTTCAAACGGGTCAGACTTGATAACGACTATGTCGCCTTCTTTTAAAGAAGCCTTCGTCGTCTTTTCGACTACGCCGAGGTTGTTTATTTCCTCTTCGGTAAGCGGGATAGGTTTTGAACCGGGACCCACGAAGCCTGTAACTCCGCGCGTATTCCGGCAGATATACCACGATTCGTCGGTCATGACCATCTTGACGTAGACATAACTGGGGTAGAGCTTAACCTTTACGAGCTTAGGCACGCCTTTTGCGGTGGTTTCCGTGACCTCTTCGGTCGGAACCATAACCTCTTCAATTAAATGCCCTAAGCTTCTGTTCTCTACTAATGTCTTGATGTTGTCCGCGACTTTGTTTTCATAACCCGAATAGGTATGAAGAATATACCATTTTGCCTCTGACATCGGTTGTCCCCTTTAAATTTTTTACCTGAGATAAACTTGGTCTAAAATAAATGCGAAGACATAATCAAGCCCGAAAATAATCGCCGCTGTCGTGACTATAGCGGTGAGCACCACGCCTGTGTTGTTGAGCACCTGCTTGGGTGTGGGCCATGTTACTTTCTTGAACTCTGCCTTTGCGTCCTTAAAATACCTTACAACGGAGCGCTTCGGGCGTTTAGCCGCGGCGGCTTTTTGAGCGTTTCTTTGGTTTTCGAGCTTTTCGCGCTCTTTTTCTTTTGCTTCTTTAGCGAATTCTTTTTCAATATTTGCCATAAATGAAGTCAGCTCCTTTCCTTATTTCGTTTCTCTGTGAGCCGTGTGCTTACGGCAAAAACGACAGTGCTTTTTCATTTCAAGCCTGTCCGGGTCGTTCTTTTTGTTCTTTTTGGTGTTGTAATTGCGTTGCTTACATTCCTGGCAAGCGAGTGTGATTTTCACTCTCATATATCGGCACCTCCTAATTATTTCGCCGCTTGGCGGCGGAAAGCCTCCCTCAAAATTTGAAGGGTTCGCATTAAATTTTCTGCGGAAAATTTAATGCACACAAAAATAACCCCTATTGAGGTATTACTATTGTAACACACAAAACAGGGGTTGTCAAGAACTTTTTGAAAAAAAGTTTTGCTTTTCTTTAAAAATTTATGTACTTTTTATTTCGCCTCTGCGAATTATGCCCATGAACGCTTTGTTTTTCTCTAAAACAAACTTGAATAAAGGCACGCCGATTACGGTAATTACAACGAATTGCCCCACTCCGACGAAAACCATGCACTGCCATAACGGAAAAGGTGCTTCAAAAATCATTTTAATCATGATGCCTACGAGCACTGCGTTGGTAAATACAGGCAACAGCGACGAAACCCAGATGTTTTTAATCCGGCTCATGGGGAATACCGCGAGAGCAGTCCCGAGCGTGCCGAGAAGCACGTCTATCAGTCCGTAAGGGCTTCCGAGGAGATTCGCGATTAAACAACCTATAATCATCGGAATACAGAAAATCGGGTTGTAAAAGCAAAAAAGCACTAAGATTTCCGAGAAGCGAAACTGAATTTCACCGAAGGCTAACGGGTTAATCAAGGTCAGAGCGACGTAAACCGCCGCTATGACTGCGCCGAATGCAATTTGCTGCACAGAAGGTTTTTTGAACATAATAATATTCTCCTTGTTTTTTTGTGTTCAGTGGTTAGCAAGTTAAACACTGCAAAACTAATTTTAGCATAGTTTTTCGTAAATGTAAAGAGTTTTTAAAATTTTTCTTGACGTTTTTTATATTATAAAGTATAATTATAGTATATTATAATATTTTCGGGCAGGTAAATGCGGGTGAAAATAAAACGCCGTCCTCAAAGCTTCGTCAAAAAAGAAGCTTCACTGACACCTATTATAATGATTACCAACATCCTTATTGCGGGGGTGCTGCTTTTGATGGTGTTTTTTGCTTATAAGTATTTTACTTCCGAAGAAGCAGACGACGAACAATTGACAATTGACAATGAACAATTGACAATTGACGAAACAGAACCCGACGTAGGGGACGACGCCCTCGGCGTCCCGCCCGAAGAACCCGAAATCCCCGAACCGCCGGTCATGACCAAAGCCGTTACGACGCCGCCTTACGCGGAAGAAGCACCCGAAATCGTTATTATTCCCGATTATACAGACGAATTTTATGAAAACGCTATGTTTATCGGCGACTCGATTATGACGGGGATTCATCTTTACGGGCATATTCCTGCGGGCAACGTCTTCGCGAAGGTCGGTGTTAACCCCGACAGTGTCATGGAAACTAAAATAAGCGGGCAGACCGCGCTTGAAATGGCGGTGGATATGAAGCCCGCGCGCATTTATATCATGCTCGGCTCGAACGGAATCGCGTTCATGTCGGCAGGCAGAATGGTTTCAGATATGGAGGAATTTATCGCCGAGCTTGAAAAGGCTGTGCCGAATTCCCAAATAATTCTGCTGACGATTCCGCCCGTAACCGATGAATACGACCGTGAACACCCCGAAACTATAGAAAAAATAACCGCTTATAACACGTTACTGTTAGAAGCAGCAGAAAGAAACAATTATTTTATTATAGACACAGCTTCGATTTTAAGCACAACCACAGGCTTTCTCGCTCCGGCTTACGCCGAGGTTGACGGCTTGCACTTCCGCAACGCCGCATATAAAGCAATTCTGAGCTATATTCAATTTACTATTGAAAATGAATAATTGTACATTGACAATTGTCAATTGTCAATTGTCAATTGTATCGTCCCGCCGCCTATTACAACATCTTCGTCATAAAAAACCACGCTCTGCCCGGGTGTTAACGCCCTTTGCGGGCTGTCGAAGGCAACGTGAACGCAATTCTCGCCGGTAGGCGAAACAGTGCAGGGCTGTTCCTGCCCTGAATAGCGCGTTCGTGCAGATAAGCGCAGGGTTTCTTTTAATTCAGGGAAGGCAATCCAGTTGAGCTCGCGGGCAGTCAGCCTGCTTGAAAACAGTTCGGAGCTTCCGCCTGCAGTGACTGTGCCTGTTTTTGCATTTTTTCCCGTTACGTAAAGCGGCTCGGGCGCGGCAAGCCCTAAACCTTTGCGCTGACCGATTGTGTAGTTAATTATTCCGTTGTGTCTGCCGAGAAGCTTGCCATTTTTGTCAATAATATCGCCGCTCTGAAAAGATTTTCCGATGAAGCGCTCGATATATCCCGCGTAATCGCCGTCGGGAATGAAGCAGATGTCCTGACTGTCGGGCTTGTCGGCGTTTAAGCCGTGCTCGCGTGCTAACTCGCGCACCTGCTTTTTGTCCCCTTTCAAATCTCCGAGCGGGAAAATTATACGTGACAGTTGTTCTTGCGATAATCCGTAAAGCACGTAAGACTGGTCTTTTGGTGATAATGCTTTTTTGAGCAGAAAACGTCCGCTTGCCTTGTCGAATTCAACCCGCGCGTAATGTCCTGTCGCGAAATAATCACAGCCGAGCGATTCCGCGCAGTCGAGGAACGCGCCGAATTTAATATGTTTATTGCAAACTACGCAGGGATTCGGGGTTTCGCCGCTGATGTATGAATTTACGAAGCTTTCGATTACTTTTTGCTTGAACTGCTCTTTTAAATCGAAGACATGGTGCGAGATTCCGAAGCGTTCGGCAACTGAGCGCGCTTCGTCGCAGGCGGCTTCTGCGCCGTCATAAAGCTTCATAGTCGCGCCGATAATATTATATTCGTTTTTAAGAAGCGTCAGTGCGACCGAGCTGTCAACGCCGCCGCTCAAAGCAAGCATTAAATTTTTCATGTGTAGCACCTCACAAGATAATTCTACCATATATTTACGTAAAAAACAAGATAAATCGCTTGCAAATAAGCGCGGTTTGTGATATAATTAAACTTAAATACTACTTGGAGGTAACATTTTGCCTTTATTCGGTTTTTTTGACTACGGGAAAGCAGGCAAGGGAATTGCGAAAGACGCGCCTGTGAAGCGTCCTTTCTTTAAGTTCTGGGAGCTTTTTGCGCGGAAATTCTGGAAGTTTTTCTTTATTAATTTTATTTATCTGCTCTTCTGTCTGCCTGTTGTTACCTTCGGGCCTGCGACGGTCGCGATGACGCAGGTGATGAGAAAATTTTCGATTGAACAGCCGATTTTCATTTTTGATGAGTTTTGGCGGGCGTTCAAAAGTAACTTTAAAAAATCCTTTTTCCTTGGCATTGTGAATATTATTTTTATCGTTTCTTTTGTATACGCTTATGTTTATTACGATATTTTGACAAGCTTTGAGCCGTCTTTCTTTAACTTGGCTTTGATGTCTATGACGATTGCGGCGGGGGCGTTTGTGCTGATGATGCATTTTTATATCTATCCGCAAATCGCCTCGCTGACGCTGAGCCTGCATCAGATTATAAGGAACTCGCTTCTGTTGGTGGTGCTGGGGCTTAAAGGCAGCTTGGTGACTTTGGTTGTTACGGTTCTCGCTTTTATTCCTATAATTCTTTACCCGTTTATTTCAATTTTTTTGCTTCCGATTCTTCCGTTTGCATGGCTTAATTTCCTCATGGTTTTTAATACCTATCCTGTGATTCAAAAGTATATAATAACGCCGTTTTATGAAGCTAAGGGCGAAAAAAACCCCGAAATCCCCGACTATTCCGGCGATGAGGGTGACGACGAGGTGCTCTTTGAGGACTTCGGCGGGCGCGAAGCCGCGATTAAATCCAAACCCAAGCCGAAAGGCAAAGTAATAAAATAAGGAGAACGGGCATGAAAGCTGACTTACACTGCCATACTACATTATCGGACGGTTCTCTCGGAATCGAGGAAACCATCGCCGAGGCAAAACGTAAAGGTATTGACTGCATTGCGATTACCGACCATGACACGCTTTCGTCGCTTTCGCGCTCGAGCGTGCTGGGACAGCGTTTCGGCGTGACTGTGATTCCGGCGGTTGAGTTTTCTGCCTTTGACGGCGCACGTAAATCAAAGGCGCATATCATTTGCTATCTGCCGAAGAAGCCCGACCGCCTTGAAGGGCTTTGCATGAGGACGACTAATTTCAGGAAGAAGCGCGGCATAAGCATGGCGCGGAAGGTAATTGAAAAATACAACATTTCGCCCGACCATATCGCGCGGTATTCTTCGGGGAGCAACGCAATTTACAAGTGCCATATCATGCACGCGCTCATGGATTACGGGCATACTACGCGGCTTTACGGCGGGCTTCACAAGAAGCTTTTCAACGCGGAGGACGGGCTTTGCGCTGAGGAAGTGAGTCGCGAGATTGAGGAATATCCCGAGGTTAAATTCGTGATTCAGCTTATCCGCTCGGCGGGCGGGATTGCGGTGCTTGCGCACCCGCGGGTTTATAACAACTTCGATTTAATAGAGGAATTAGCCGAGAAGGGCGACATCGACGGCATCGAAGTTTGGCACCAAAGCATACGCGACAACGACGAAAAAAATCTGCTCGAAATTGCAGAAAGATATAATCTTATAACCACAGGCGGCTCGGATTTTCACGGGTTCTATAACCACAAAGCAAAGCCCTTAGGCTCGAATTTAACCCCCGCCGCTTCATTGCAAAGAATGCAGAATTTTCACAGTAAAAAAGAAAAGGAATTGAAAATATAAATGAAAACCTACGAATATCAACCTAAAAACATCTGCGCGCAGAAGATAACCTTCGCGCTTGAAAACGGCGAAATACACGACGTTAAGTTTCACGGCGGCTGCAGCGGCTTCTCGAAAGGCATGACGAATATGCTCGAGGGCGCGAACGCCGAGGAAGCAATTCGCCGCCTTGAAGACGTGACCTGTCAGAACAGGGGAACATCTTGCCCTGCGGAGCTCGCAAAAGCTTTGAAAGAAGCGATTGCAGAATAAGAAGTAAAGCCGCTCTATGAGCGGCTTGTTACTACTTTATTTCTTCCTGTTTCCTTAGCTTTATAAAGTGCCTGGTCGGCTTTGTTTACGAAGTCTGCGATTTGCGTTTCGTCATCGGGAATAATGGTATTTACACCGATACTGATTGTGATTTTCGTTGGTCTGCCGTTTTCGGCGGGGATTACTAAAGCTTCGACTTTTTTGCGGATATTCTCAGCGATTTCTGCGGCTTCCTCCGAGCCGGTTCCGGGGAGAAGCATGACGAATTCTTCGCCGCCCCAGCGCGCCGCGCAGTCGGGGTTTTCCGCTGATTCCTTAAAAACATCAGCGATTGCTTTAAGCAGAACGTCGCCCTGCTGATGCCCGTAAATATCGTTGTAATCCTTGAAATTATCAGCGTCAATCATTAAAAAGCTGATTTCATAACGCTTTTTAATGGCCTTGCGCCATTCGGTGTCGAAAAGCTCGTTGAACCCGCGGCGATTGGAAATCTGCGTGAGCGGGTCGGTGAGTCCGATGCGCTCAATTGTACGCATTTGCTCGGCGATTTTGAGGTGAGTGTTTACGCGGGCTTTAACAATCGCTTCCTTGAACGGCTTAGTAATATAGTCAACCGCGCCGAGACGGAGCCCTGTTTCTTCGTCATCGTCGCTCGTTAATCCGGTTATGAAAATAACCGGAATGTTTTTCGTGAGCGCAGAGGCTTTCAGCTTTTCAATGACGTCAAAGCCGCTCATATCGGGCATGAGAATATCAAGCAGAATAATATCGGGCGAGAGCTCCTCTGCGAGCTCTAACGCCTGCTGACCGTTATCGGCTGAATAAATTTTGTAATCGCGGCTCAATATATTCGCAAGTGCTGTTATGCTTGTTTCCTGGTCGTCTACGATGAGCACGCTGTTTTTATTAATTTGATTCATTTATATTTTATCCTTTGCCGCTTTTATTTCTTCGTGAATTGAATTGAAAACATCTGCGATTTGCGGGTCGAAATGCTTTCCCGAATCCTCCATGATAATTTCAACCGCCTTTTCATGTGAGAAGGCTTTTTTGTAAGGCCGCTCGGAAACAAGCGCGTCATAAACGTCAACAATCGCCATAATCCGCCCGTGGAGCGGGATTTCCGCTTCCTTCATGCCGTATGGATAGCCTGTGCCGTTCCAGCGTTCATGGTGATAAGCCGCAATCATCTTGGCGTTATAGAGGAATTCCGCACTGCCTGTACGTTCGATTGCTTTTTCGATAATCTGCTCGCCTTCCGCAGAGTGCGTCTTCATTATATCGAATTCTTCCTTTGTGAGTGCGCCGGGTTTGTTTAAAATGCAGTCGGGGATTACGATTTTCCCGATGTCGTGCAGACGCGCCGAGGAAATCACAGACTCTAAATCCCAACTGCTCATTTCGTCGGAGTAAACGCCTTTTTCAAGCATTGCATTAATTAATATTTTCACGTAAACCATCGTGCGGTCGATATGCCCACCGGTGCTTTTATCGCGGTTTTCAACTAAGTCTGCCATTGTATAAACGATGCCGTTTTGAAGCAGCTCGAGTTGATTTGTGCGCTCGATTAATTGCGCTGTGCGCTCGCGAATCAGCTCGTCGATATGTAAGTGGTTTTTAATCCGATTAAGCAGAACAGCTTCGGAAAACGGCTTCAAAATAAAGTCAACTGCACCGAGCTTAATGCCGTAAGCCTCGCTGTCAACGTCGGTTCTGCCGGTTAAAAAAATCACAGGAATTTCCGCATATAACGGATTCGCTTTTAAAAGTTTCATCGCCTCAAAGCCGCTCATTTCCGGCATTTCAACGTCTAATAGAATTAAATCCGGCGCGAATTTTTCCAAAGCCTTGAACATTTTATCCGCTGACGGGAGCGCGATACAGCGGTATTGCTTCGCGAGAGCGTCCTCCGCGGTGGTGAGATTTGTCGCGTTGTCGTCTACTAAAAAAACAGTTTTTTTCATATTTTTTCTCCAATTTTATTGAACGTAATTCTTAACACTGCTGATAAGTTCTCGCGGTGAAAACGGCTTTTTTAAGATTCCGAGTGCGCGGGTTTCGCGGGCTTTTATTTCACATTCCTCGTCACTGCGCCCCGTGAGAAATACAACGGGAATACTCTGCCAGTCGGGGTTTTCGCTCAGTTTCGCAATCGCCTCGAAGCCGTCCATTTCAGGCATTTCTATGTCGAGCAGAATTAAATCAGGCTTCTTCTTTTCCAAAAGCTTAAATAATTTTTCCGCGCTCGGCATTGTCAGCACTCTGAAGTCACCTTCAAGTGCGGAAGCCGCTACTGTTAAATTAGAATCATTATCATCTACAACGAAAATTAATTTTTGCATAACGCTCTCCTGTTAAATGTTTATTTTACTTTGCGGAGCCGCCGCCGCAGGATATAATCTTTCAGGGTTGAAGACACTTTATCGCGCAGTATTGCATTATCTATGGGCTTTGTTATATAGCCGCAGGCACCGAAGTTTATCGCCGCCGAAACAGTGTCGAGCGAGTTTTCAGAGGTTAAAAACATAATCGGTGTTTCTTCGTGTTCCTGATATTTACGGATAATCGGAATTAAGTCAAAACCGCTTAATTTCGGCATTTTGCAGTCGAGAAGAAACAAGTCGGGAGCAATCATTTTTATAAGCTCCTCGCACCTTGTAGAGTCGGGAAGGGTGTAAATCGTGTATTTGTTACCGAGCAGCTGCTTCACCGAAGTTAAAATGCTCGCGTTATCGTCGATTGCAAGGATTATCGGTTTGTTTTTTTCTTGTATTTCTACATCAAATTGATACTCGATACATTCGATTAATTCCGCGTCGATAAAAGGCTTTTTGATAAGGTCAGCCGCGCCCGATTTCATCGCGCCCACCACGGTTTCCTTGTCGTTTTTTGAAGTGAGAAATATGACAGGAATATCAAGAAATTTAATGTCTTCCTTCAGCTTTTTTATGATTTCAAAGCCGTCACAGCCCGGCAAATAAACGTCTAAAAGAATCAAATCGGGCTTCACTTTTTCGAGCAGCTCAAATAATTCTTCTCCGGACTGAGCGGGGAAGACGTCGTAGTGCTTTTTGAGGCGTTCCTTCGTTGACATCAGATGAAAGCTGACGTCGTCAACTAAAACTATTTTTCTGCGAGTGCTTTCGTTTGTTTGCTCCATAACTGTAAACCCCTTTGCTTATTGAATATTTGAAAGTTTTTCAACGATTTCATTGAATCTCATCATGTCAAGATTTTC
>Ga0123356_10000206_pt1 | contig 68602 bp, 75 predicted proteins | sample TergutEmb28metaG_2_FD_92546 | JGI IMG/M metagenome (GOLD analysis project Ga0123356, IMG submission 92546) | Embiratermes neotenicus P3 segment gut microbial communities from Petit-Saut dam, French Guiana - Emb289 P3 | ecosystem: Host-associated > Arthropoda: Insects > Digestive system > Gut ...
CTTTTTTTATGTCACAGGCTTGTTTTACGCTGCTTTCAGGCGAGGAGTCACTCCGAGCCGGTGGGTGGGGTTCGCGGGCGCATAGCGCGGGCTGAAAGAAATGGCGGCGTCTGAACAGTAACAGTATTATACAGCATTTATTCCCGAAATTTCAATTATACGTCTAATTCTATGATTCATGCACGATTTTGTAACAGGCGGAACCGCTATTTCTGCAAGCTCTTTGATACTCAGCTCAGGGTTCTCAACACGTAGCTGCGCTGCTTGCCTAAGCTTCTCGGGCAGTGCATGAAAATCCCCCATTTCCTTGATTTTTTGAATACCCTCAATTTGAATTGCCGCCGCATCAACAGTTTTACTAACATTAGCTGTATCACAGTTCACTTTTCTGTTAACAGTATTCCGTACATCTTTTTCAATTTTTGCTGACATCAGTTCCATCGCATGAATAGGAGCTCCAATAAATGTTAAAAAATCTTCTATCGCTGCACTTTGTTTAAAGTAAATTATGTAGTTACCGCTTCGCGATGTTTCCTTGGGTGTAAAGCCACTTTCCAAAAGCAGCGAGTACGTTTGACGGCTGACATTAAAATGGTCGGTTACAAGCTCCAAATGATAGCTTTTCGAAGGGTCGGTTACTGCGCCGCCTGTTAAAAAAGCGCCTCGAATAAAACCCTTGACACAACACTCACTTTCAAGAACACCGAGGTTAACGTGATGAGCAAGCAAGCTTTCTTTCGAGTACCCGTATGTCTCAAAAATGCGGCTTATTTTCTTCGCATCAGTAATCACATAAGCCTGTTTCCCGGCTTCGTCTTCATCCGGCATAGAATCAAACGACGTTAAAAACGCGGACATAAACAACTCAACAATTCGATTGCCAATAACCTTATTTCCCGTCACAATTCTGATTTCACGCACATTAAACGTATTACCGTAAAGCAGCATACCGTAGCATTCAGCCACAGAACAACAGTTCTCTTCCGGCACAACTCTGCATAATTCAACTTTTGTATTGTAAGAATATGACATTATACGGCACTTCCTTGCGGCAACTTAGTTTCCATATAGCTTTGTTGGAGCTTTCTCATAGAACACACTCAATAACCGACTGGCAAGTAAATCGGAATCATGCCTTATATAGTTATTAAAAATCTCAATTATCGGGAGCTGAATAACCTCAACACCCATTTCATTTACACGCGCTTCATCAAACTCAACAGGCTCCGCTCCATCCTCTATATAACGCGTTAACACGTCTTGCGGAACAGGTAAATCGTTGACAAGACTATAGTCAAACAGCCTTCCTCCTGCGTGGTCGAGCAGCTCACTAATGTGATCTGAAACTGTATATCCGTCAGTTTCTCCCGGTTGGGTCATGGCGTTGCATACGTAAAGCTTTAAAGCATCAGAGTTGAGAATCGCATCTACCACCCCGTCAACAAGCAAGTTTGGAATCACACTTGTGTATAAGCTGCCCGGACCGAGAACTATCAAATCAGCCTCATGTATTGCTTTTATACACTCAGGTAACACACTGACGGTCGGCGGAAACAGTTCGATTCGTTTAATCCTGCTGTGCCTCTCGTTTTTATATGCAACAATTTTTGTTTCTCCGTTAACTACATTTCCATCCTCAAAGTAGGCGCGTAAATGCACATCATCAATCGTTACAGGAAGAACGCGCCCTGTTATCGAGAGAACCTCACCCATTTTCTCAACAGCTATATCAAACGAATCCGAGATCCCGTTTATCGCCGCTAAAAACAGATTTCCGAAGCTCTGCCCATTTAAACTTCCGCAATTAAAGCGGTAATCCATTAGCTTTTCAATCGTTGGCTCAGCATTTGATAACGCCTGCATACAGTTTCTTATATCCCCGGGAGGCGGCATACCAAGCTCATCACGAAGAACACCCGAACCACCGCCATCGTCGGAAACAGTAACGATTGCTGTTATATTTTTAGTAATTTTCTTTAAGCCCCTAAGCAACGTCGAAAGCCCTGTACCGCCACCAATACAGACAATTGTCGGACCTCTTCGATTAAGCATATTTTTTGCAATAACCATCTCTACTACTCTTTTTCTATATCTCTGTGAATGCAATCCACCGGGTAACCTTGCTCACTCAAGTGCTCCATCAGTGCTTCCGCAACTGCAGGCGACCTATGCTTTCCGCCCGTGCAACCGAAGCATATAATAAAGTATCTGCGCCCTTCATCAATATAATGCGGAAGCAGAAAATCAACCATTTCACTAAACCGCTTAATAAACTCATTACTTTGCTCAAAACCAAATACATAATCCTTCACAATATTATCCAGACCGGTTTTTGGCTTCAATTCCGGAATATAAAACGGATTGGGAATAAAACGCACATCAATCAAAATGTCAGCTTCTACAGGCAGCCCGTACTTAAAACCAAATGATTTAATTGTTACATTCAGACCCTTGTTATCCTGCTCATCGGCAAGCAGCAGATTCAAGCGACGTTGGAGTTTGCTAAGCGTAAGTCCTGTAGAATCAATAACCTCATCAGCTTGGCCTCTAACCGGTGCAAGCATAACTATTTCCTGCTCAATCGCGTCTTCTAAGTTTGACCCCGTAGCATCCAGAGGGTGACGGCGGCGAGTTTCTTTGTAACGCCTGATAATAGTTTCAGGCTCAGCTTCTACAAACAGAAGCTTTATTGTGCAGCCAAGCTCTCGTATTTCCTCAAATGTCTTAAAAAGCTCATCAATATTTTCAAGTGCGCGGATATCTGTAACCAGTGCAACACGCTCATATCTCCCTTGTGTGGCAAGGCATAGCTCAGCAAATTTTGGCATCATGGAAATCGGCATATTATCAACACAATAAAACTCCATGTCCTCAAGCACTGCAGCGACACGACTTTTTCCCGCTCCCGATATTCCCGAAATCACAACGATATCCATTAAACCATTACCTCACAATTTTGATTTCCGGCTCAAGTTCGATGAAGAACTTGTTTAAAACCTCTTTTTGTACGTGCTCTATTACTGCCATAACATCAGAAAACGTTGCGTTTCCATTATTGACAATAAATCCCGAATGCTTCTGCGACACACTCGCTCCACCGATTGAAAAGCCCTTCAATCCTGCTTGCTCAATGAGTGCTGCGGCATAACCCTCCTTAGGGCGTTTAAACGTACTGCCCCCGCTTGGCAAATCGAGTGGTTGACTTTCACGTCTTTTTAAACTCAGTTCGTCCATTTTCTGCTTAATTGCATTTTTATCGCCTTTTTGCAGGCGTATTACAGCCGAAAGCACTATATCGCTCGAATCAGAAAACCGGCTGTGCCTGTAGGCAAATTCGTTTTCCGCAGCGGTCAACGCGTGGATTCCAAGGTCTTTGTTATATGCAGTCGTGCTAATGACAATATCCTTCATCTCTCCGCCGTAAGCCCCTGCATTCATCACCACAGCACCGCCTACAGTGCCGGGAATCCCATGTGCAAACTCAAGTCCCGTAAGCCCATTCTCAAAAGCAAAAACAGCAAGCTTTGATAATAGCACACCTGCTTCAACCATTATTTCATTACGCTCTTCGTTGAGTGAGATACCTGTAAGCTTGGTAGTATTAATAACCACAATATCAAGCTCTCCGTCACTAGCAAGAATATTTGACCCGTTCCCCAAAATAAGCGGCGTTATCCCTTGACCATCAAGGGTTTTGCAAACTACCGTCAGCTCTGTCTGGCTCACAGGAAAGTACATAAGCTTCACAGGTCCGCCAATCTTAAACGTCGTATAATTTTTTAAACTCTTCCTCATCTTACTCCGCTGCGTGTTCTGCTGCATTCTCTGCAATTTTCTCGTCCAAATGTCTGTCAATTTGTTTTGTAAACTCCATCGCTGCGTTGTAGCCCATGAATTTCTGACGTTGGTTCATCGCCGCAACCTCAAGAATCACTGCAAGGTTTCTCCCCGGCTTGACAGGGATTGTTACAGTAGGCACTTTAACGCCAAGAACCTCAACCGTATTCTCAGAAATTCCAAGCCTGTCGTAATTTGCGTCATTTCTCCAAAGCTCGATATTGCAAACAAGATGAATATTTTGATAATCCTTAACAGCACCGGAGCCAAATATCTGCCGAACATCAATAACACCAAGTCCGCGAAGCTCAACATAATGTCGAATTAGCTCAGGAGCCGTGCCTTGTATAACATTTACGTCAATCGCTTTAATCTCAACCGCATCGTCAGCAATAAGCCTGTGTCCGCGCTTTAGAAGCTCAATAGCAGTCTCGCTCTTACCAACACCGCTTTCACCGACGAGAAGTAACCCGACACCATATACTTCTACAAGTACACCATGACGAGTAACACGTGGTGCAATTTCTCTTCTGACAAGTCTGATAACCTTGGACATTGTTTCTGTTGTATGCGTCGATGTATGAAGAACAGTTACATCAAATTTTTCTGCTGCTTCAAGAAGCGCTCCTGTTATATCTGTGCCGTGACACATTATGATAGCAGGAATTTTATGCTTCAGCAGCGCCGACCATTTACGCAGACGCTCATCTCGCGGAAGCCCCTCCATATATGAAGACTCCATCTGCCCGATAAGCTGAATACGTGTAGGCTCAAAGTGATCGTAAAAATCAGCAAGCTGCAGCCCCGGACGGTGAACATCCCCTGAATAAATCAAGACATCATCAAAGTCCGACGATTTATACACAACCTCGGCACGCAAATCCTCTGTAAGCTTCGACAGCTTATAGCTATAAACCTGTTCCATCAATAATCTCTCCCACTCCCTGTACCGCTTTCACGCAATATAGGGCATAAGTGTAATCTCGCAGCTACACGACAAGTTTATACAAAACTCTCAAGATATGCAATGTTTTTGTTGGAATTTCAAATTTTCACTTGCATTTTACTTTTTATTCTGTTATTATGAACGCCGTTGCTTTAGAAAAAAAGGAGAAATAATCATGGCTAAGTGTTCATATTGCGATAAAGGCGTATCCTTTGGAATTAAAGTCAGTCACTCACACAGACGCAGCAATCGTATGTGGAAACCAAACGTTAAACGTGTCGCGGCAATCGTCGACGGCTCACCCAGACGTGTCCACGTATGCACACGTTGCTTACGCAGCGGCAAGGTTGAGCGTGCAGTTAAGTAAACTTATTAATTAGATAGTGACTTACGTCCACGGCGAAAGCTGTGGGCGTTCTTATACTAAGCAAGAGTGAAGTGAGTATATAAAGGGGTAGTGAAAATGAAATTTGGAATTATAGGCTTTGGAAATCTTGGCAAGGCTTATGCGGCAGCACTTGTATGCACAGGTGATGTTCCTGCGAATGATATTTATATCTGCGACAGCTCTTGTACTGCACTTGCTTTAGCCGAAAAGGAGTCTTATCACATTTACACACCGGAAGACATAAACAAAATGATACGCGAAACCGATGTGATAACAATTGTTGTCAAAGGCTATGTTTTTGAAGAGCTTGCTGCAACAATTGATAAGAATGCTCTCTGTGGCAAGTTTTTTATCAGCCTGATGGCAGGTATGAGCTTTGAAAAAGTTTACTCCCTAATAGGTGAAGTGAATCTTGCACGCGCAATGCCGTCACTTGCGATTGCTGTAAATGACGGTGTTATGCCGTATACAAAAGTTCCGCCCGGAGTCGCTGAGCTTTTTAATAAATTCGGTTATGCATTTGAAGTGGAGCCCGATGAAATAGATAAAGCAATGGCATTTGCCTCGTGCGGACTTGGCTTTGCGGCACATCTCATGGATGCGTTTGCCGCTGCAGGAGAAGCAATGGGGTTCTCACCTGAAATTGCTTCGCAAATAACCGCACTGACATTCAAAAATGCAGGCAATCTCGGAAATTTCCGCGAAACAGTAAGTTCGGTCGCAACACCCGGCGGTGCAACCGAACAAGGCATAAAACACATGGAAAAATGTAATGTCCATGGCATAGTAGCAACAGCAATGCAAAAAGCAAAAGACAGAGTATCAGGCTGACAGGGGCACGGTTTGTGTCAGAGGGAAACGCTTGCGTTTCTTTAATGGCTCGCTTGCGAGACTATGGGGACTGGTTCTGTGTCAGGGGGACGGTTCTACTGACAGATAAAACGGAAGGTGTTAAAAGAATGTGTCAGGGGTGTGTCAGAGGGACAGTTCTATTGACAGCTTTTTTGAAAGGATTTTCATAATGAATAAAGTACCACAAAGCGAACTTTTATCGCGCATGAAACGCTTTACTGCAATGATGGACACTACCAATGAAAATTGGGAGCTGTGTATGGTTGTTGGTGGAGTGAATATGTTTTACCTCACGGGCACAATGTGCGACGGTGTGTTGATTATAAGGCGTGGCGGCGATGTAACCCTTTGGGTACGGCGTAGTTTCGAGCGGGCAAAGCTCGAATCAGAGCTTGACGATATCCGCCCGATGCGAAGCTTTCGTGACATTGCGGGAACTTTCGATTCAATACCCGGCTCGTTGCCCGACACGCTATATATCGACACAGCTAATGCTACTCTCGAATGGTTCGGGCTTCTCAAAAAGTATGTGCCTTTTCAAAATGTACTGCCGATTGATAGTGTTATCTTAAACACAAGGGCAGCAAAAAGTGAATACGAACTCGAGTTTATAAAGAAAGCCGGTGCAGAAACCGACCGCCTTTATAGGCAAGCACTGCCAACACTTCTTCGTGATGGTATCTCAGAAGTAGAGCTTGGGGCAGAGCTATTTGGAATTTTCCTAATAGAAGGCTTCCACGGAGTCAGCCGTTTCTCAATGCGAAATGTCGACTCTGTGCTCGGTCATATAGCATTTGGCGACAGTACATTATACCCGTCTGCATTTAACGGAGCATCAGGCACAGATGGTCTTTGCCCTGCTGTACCCGTACTCGGCAACCGAAACCGCTTTCTCAGAAAAGGCGACCTGATATACATTGACCTCGGTGTCGGCATAGACGGGTACCATATCGATAAAACCACTGTTCTCAGCTATAGACAACCTCAGCCGGAGTATGTAGTTGCAGCACACGAGCACTGCTTAGAGCTAGAAAGGCTCGCCGTGTCAATGCTAAAGCCGGGAGCAGTACCCTCCGACATATACGAAGCAGTGACCGCTGCGGTCAACGACAATTATAAAGACATATTCATGGGTGCAAAGGGTCGTACAGTACCATTTATAGGTCACGGCGTCGGCTTACACGTAGATGAAATGCCTGTAATTGCAAAAGGTTTTACCACACCGCTCGAAGAGAACATGACAATAGCTATCGAGCCAAAAATAGGCTTAGACAGCATAGGAATGGTCGGCAGCGAAAACACATACCTGATAACAAGCAACGGAGCCATCAGCCTAACAGGTATCCCCCGCAAACTCGAAGTTGTATAAACTTTTTATAAGTTTTTGCAAGTTTGAGCAACAGGGTTGTACATATTCAAATTAACTGACGATAGACTGTTTGCTACGGATTTTTCGTGAGTGTAGGGCGACAAGACCCGTTCCGAGCGAAAAATTCGGAGTAAACAGTCTATCGGCAGCAACCACTAAAATACAAACATAGCATCCCCAAATGAGAAAAATCTATATTTTTCTTTTATCGCTTCTTTATAGGCACTCAGGGTGTTCTCTCGCCCTGCCAGTGCTGATACGAGCATTATCAGCGTGCTCTCGGGCAGGTGAAAGTTTGTGATAAGTGCATCAATGCACTTAAATTTGTAGCCGGGGTAGATAAATATGTCTGTGAACCCTGATTTTGCAGTAACGACGCCAAAATCATCGGTGCACGACTCAAGCACACGGCACGAGGTTGTACCAACGGCAACAACTCGTCCGCCCTGTGCTTTAACTTCATTTATCACCCCGGCTGTCTCCTCAGAGATTATATAATACTCTGAGTGCATATCGTGGTCTTCAATCTTTTCAGCCTTAACAGGTCTGAAAGTTCCAAGACCCACGTGCAGCGTCACGTATTGGATACTGACGCCTTTTGCGCCTACCTCATCAAGCAGCTCCTGCGTGAAATGCAGCCCTGCAGTAGGCGCCGCCGCCGAGCCAACCTGTTTTGAATAAACAGTCTGATATCGCTCGGCGTCCTCAAGCTCCGCCTGAATATAAGGCGGAAGCGGCATTTTGCCGAGTCTTTCGAGCACCTCAAGGAAAATTCCCTCATACTCAAACTCAATAATCCTATTGCCGCTCTCTAAAACGTCTATAACCGTTGCGGTCAATTCTCCATTCCCAATAGCAAGGCGCGTACCTGTTCTCGTCTTTTTACCGGGTCTGGTCAAACATTCCCAACCATTCCCAACATCTCGCAGGAGGACTATTTCTTCGCCTGTTTCGGCGAAGAGACGTGCCGGGAGGACGCGGGAGTCGTTTAGCACTAGGCAATCGCCCTCTTGCAGTAAAGAGGGCAGCTCAAAGAAGTGACGGTGCGTCAGTGCTCCCGAGTGCTTATCAAGGCAAAGAAGCCGCGACTGTTCGCGGCTTTTGAGCGGTGTTTGCGCTATCAGCTCTGGTGGAAGCTCAAAAAAGAAATCGCTTTTCTGCATTGTTATAACTCTTTTCACTTGAATTATGCACTTTCGTATGGTACACTGAAAAGCACGAATTTTCAAGGAGTTTTTCAAACAATAACATGAAAAAGTACAAAGTAGGCATAATAGGTGCAACCGGCATGGTCGGTCAGCGTTTCGTCACGCTTATTGACAATCACCCGTGGTTTGATGTTACAGCAGTCGCTGCAAGCAGCCGCTCAGCAGGAAAACCATACGGAGATTCTGTCGGCGGTCGCTGGATGATGCAGGAGGCTGTACCAAGCAACGTAAAAGAATTAACAGTTTTATCAGCAGAAACCGATATTGCAAAAATAACCGAAACTGTTGATTTTGTGTTCTCGGCAGTCGACATGAATAAGGACGAGATAAAAGCACTCGAAGAAAAATACGCTAAAGCCGAGTGCCCCGTGGTCTCAAATAACAGTGCTCACCGCTGGACACCTGATGTGCCAATGCTTATCCCTGAAGTAAACCCCGAGCACGCAAGCGTAATTGAGTTTCAAAGGAAAAGGCTCGGCACAAAACGTGGATTTATAACTGCAAAGTCAAACTGCTCAATACAAAGCTACGTTCCGCCACTTCACCCGTTACACAAAAAGTACAGACTGAGCAAAGCGTTGGTTTGCACATACCAGGCAATCTCAGGTGCAGGTAAAACCTTTGAAACATGGCCTGAAATGATAGAAAACGTAATTCCATTCATCGGCGGCGAGGAGGAAAAGTCGAACACTGAGCCACATAAGATATGGGGGACAGTGTCGGATGGAGTGATTGTAACAGCAGAAGCTCCTGCGATAACAACACAATGTATTCGTGTCGCCGCACTCGACGGGCATCTGGGAGCTGCTTTTATGAGCTTCGCAGATAGCAGCAATAAGCCCGGCATAGACGAAATCAAGCAAATATGGCATGATTACAAGGGGCGTCCGCAGGAGCTTGATCTCCCGTCTGCTCCTAAGCAATTTATGCATTATTTCGAGGAGGATAACCGTCCGCAAACAAAGCTTGACTGCAACCTCGAAAATGGCATGGCAGTAAGCCTCGGTCGCCTCCGCGCCGACACGCAGTATGATTACAAATTCATCTGCCTTAGCCACAACACCCTGCGTGGTGCAGCAGGCGGCGCAATCCTCACAGCAGAACTCCTCTGCGCAGAAGGCTATATTTAGATTAATATTCTGTTGATTGGGAGTAGTATAATTGCTTATGGCAAGTGCAACCATGGACGGTGGAACGCGTGGTTCGAAACATGGACGTTTCGCAAAACGAAGAATAAGGAATTATACTGCTCCCAAGCAACCACAACATAACGTAGTATATATACCGACTTTAAGACACACCACAACTTGAAAGGAAATCATAAAAATGAAAACACCGGTATTTACAGGGTCGTCGACTGCTATTGTTACGCCGTTTCGAGACGGCAAGGTTGACTTTAAGAAGCTCGGCGAGCTAATAGATTTCCAAATTGCGGCAGGCACTTCTGCCATTACAATCAATGGCACAACGGGCGAGTGCTCAACCATGACACTTGAGGAATCGACCGCTTCGATTGACTTTTGCGTAAAGCACGTAAACAGCCGCGTCAAGGTCATAGCAGGCACTGGCAGTAATGACACACAAAGTGCCCTTTTCCTCTCACAGGCAGCAGAAAAATCAGGCGCAGACGCGCTAATGATGGTCACCCCATATTACAACAAAACAACCCAAAGAGGGCTTGTTAAACACTTCACATTCCTCGCAGATAGAGTAAAACTCCCGATAATCATGTATAACGTCCCTGCACGTACAGGAATGTCATTCACAGCAGACACCTACATCGAGCTATCAAAGCACCCGAACATCAACGGTGTCAAAGAAGCCTCAGGAAACTTCACACTCATAGCAACAACACTGGCAGCATGTGGCGACGCCCTGTTCTTTTGGAGTGGCAACGACGAGGACGTAGTCCCGATGATGTCACTCGGAGCAAAAGGAATAATCTCAGTATTCTCAAACATCGCCCCCGACGTTGTCGCAAACGTCACAAGGTTCTGTGCAGAAGGAGACTTCAAGCAAGCATCACAACTCTTCTTTAAGTACTTAAACCTAATAAACGCACTCTTCATTGAAGTAAACCCAATGCCCGTCAAAGCAGCCCTAAACCTCATGGGCAAAGACGTCGGCGAGCCACGCATGCCGCTATGCGACCTAGCACCCGAAAATCTCGAAAAGCTAAAAAAAGCTTTAACATCAGTAGGATTAGTGAAATAAATATGTTAAATATAATATTATCGGGTTGTAATGGATACATGGGGCGAGTTGTAACGTCGATGGTTGCAAGCGATGAAACTGCTGCAATTGCAGCAGGTGTTGATATCAACACAGAAAAGCTTAGCGACTACCCTGTATACGCAAACCCTGATGAAATCACGGAAGACGCCGATGTTATTATCGACTTCTCCAACCCCGAAGCCCTCGACGGTCTGCTAAAACAGAGCCAAGCAAAAAAAATACCACTTGTTCTGTGTGCAACAGGCTATTCTGAAGAGCAAATAAAAACAATTGAAGAAGCCTCACAAAGCACTGCAGTCTTCCGCAGCGGCAACATGTCACTCGGCATCAACCTGCTGGCAGACCTGATAAAACGAGCCTGCACAGTCCTCGGCGAAGACTTCGACGTAGAAATCATCGAAAAACACCACAAGCGAAAAGTTGACGCACCCAGCGGAACTGCAATAATGCTCGCAGACGCTGCAGCAGACGCTCTGCCGTACAAAGCAGAATACGTATACGAGAGAGAAAGCAAGCGCCAACCGCGGCAAAAGAGCGAGATTGGAATATCCGCAGTCAGAGGCGGCACAATTGTCGGCATACACGATGTAATATTCGCAGGACTAGACGAAGTTATTGAAATCAGACACACGGCAACATCTCGCGAAGTATTCGCAACAGGAGCACTCAAAGCCGCTAAATTCATGAAGAGTAAAGAACCCGGACTTTACAACATGAAAAACGTGCTCGAAGGTATATAAACCAAAGGAACTCGGCAGTATTTCCTGTATTATTTATATTGCATTTATGTCAAATAATGATATACTTAACAGAAGAGGTGATAGCAGATGGACATTAATCATGAGATAGTAGACGTCCCCGATGCACTCAAACGTATCGGCGGCAGCATGGATTTATACAAAAGGCTGCTTGCCCAGTTCACCGGCGGCGACCACATTGACCCTCTTGAAGAAGCACTGAGCACATCATCAGAGGAAGCATCGCATCAAATCCACACGCTCAAAGGCGTTGCAGCAAACCTCTCACTTAAAAAGCTCAGCACAGCAGCAAGTGAGTTAGAGCACAAAATAAAAAACGGGCTCGACCATTCAGACGCATTTGCCGAGCTAAAGCACATATACTACGAAACCTCACAAGAGATAGCAAAAATATCATAACAACTGCAGCGAAACAAGACGGCAACAGAAAGGACTGCAATTTCTATGAGTAATAATAAGGACCTCATTTTAATCGTAGATGACATTGACATCAACCGTATAATTTTACGTGAAATCCTCCAAAACGACTACGAGATTATAGAAGCAGAAAACGGCACCGAAGCATTGGCTCTGCTTTTTGACGAAAGCGGAAACCCCAAAGACAAGCTCCCGACAGCCGTTTTGCTTGATGTAATGATGCCGGGCATTGACGGCTTTGAAGTGCTTGCAAAAATTAAAGAAAACGAATTTACAAAAAAGATTCCCGTTCTCTTCATAACAGCAACAGACTCGGAAGAAACCGAATCAAAAGGTCTCATAGCAGGCGCTGCCGATTATATTACAAAGCCATTTAACCATGACGTTGTCAGAGCTCGCGTCGATAACCACATCGACCTTGCACGCTACAGCCACAGTCTCGAGCAGCTTGTAGCAAAGAAAACATCAGAGGTAACAAAAACCTACGAATCAACACTTGAAGTACTTGCAACAATCATCGAATACAGAAACCTCGAATCAGGCACACACATTCGCAGAACAACACTTCTTACAGAAATACTCGTCAGCAAAATGCTTAAAACCGAAAAATTCAAAGCAGCACTCGAGGCACTCAACATCCCGTCTCTAATTAAAGCCTCAGCACTGCACGACATAGGTAAAATCGGCATCCCCGACGGCATTCTTCTAAAGCCCGGCAAGCTCACAAACGATGAGTTTAACATGATAAAAACTCATACAACAGTCGGCAGCCATATAATCGACAGCATAGCGGAAAATCTTCCGGATAACGACCAATATCTTAAATATGCAAAAGATATCTGCCATTATCATCACGAACGCTGGGACGGAAACGGTTATCCGACAGGACTCAGCAAGGAGGAAATACCCCTCGCCGCAAGAATTATCTCTATTGTAGACGTCTACGACGCCCTCGTAAGTCCGCGTTGTTATAAAGACCCGTTTTCACACGATGTCTCTATGGGCATAATAAAGGACGGACGAGGCACACAGTTCGACCCCGACATTATTGACTTGATTGACGAAGTCGCAGAAGCATTTAAAGAAGTCGAAGAAGCACACAGAGACTAACACAGAAACAGAGGACTAGCACAAAGATAACACAAACCAAATAAATAAAATCCCCCGGCTTTTCTCAAAGTCAGGGGATAATTTTTGTCTGCATTTGATTTTGGTCTGTGCTTGTGTCTGTGCTTGTGTCTGCGCTTGTGTCTGTATTTGTGTTACTCTTTTGCTTTGTTAACCAGCACATCAACCAAGCCGACAAGATTTGCAATCTCAGGCTTTGAAAGCTGGGCATCAGCACCGACTTCTACGCCTTTCTTCTGCATATTTTCGTCAATGAGAGATGAGAATATAATAACAGGTATTCCCATAAGGTCGGGGTCGGACTTAACGAGCTTAGTAAGCCTGTGCCCGTCCATGCGCGGCATTTCTATATCGGTAATTAAGCAACTGACTTTATCAAGAACATTGCCGGATGCTTTGAAGCTCTTGATGTGCTCCCAAGCTTCCTCTCCGTTATTAAGGACGGAAAGATTATTATAACCTGATGTATGTAAAGCTTCCGTAAGCATTTTTCTGAGCAGTGCCGAGTCTTCTGCAACAACAACCGGTACATGCTCTCTATCAGTTCCGGTGTATGCTTTAACCGTATTGAGGTCAATGCCTGTTTCCGGGCTGATATCGAATGTAATTTTCTCGAAGTCAAGGATTGAAATAATTCTTTCATTAACCTTGGCAATACCTGTGACCACACCCTCGTCGCCGCCATATATTATTGAGTCGGGCTTTTCAATGTCGTTCCACGAAATGCGGAAAATACTCTCAACAGCATGAACATGAAATGCGATATTCATTTGGTTAAAGTTTGTGATTATAAAAATATCTTTCTCAGGGTTATCTGACTCGCCAAGTCCGAGATATTTCGCTAAATCAACAATTGTATAAACCTCGTTTCGTGGTTGGAAGATACCTTCAACACACGGGTGTGCAAGAGGCATTTCTTGAACCTCTTGTATTTGCATGAGCTCGGTTATTTTCGCGACGTTGATACCGTAACTATTGCCTGATATAACAAACTCAAGTATTTCCAGTTCATTCGTACCTGTTTCAAGAAGGATATTTGTGTCGACTATTCCCACCGTTATCACGCCCCTTTATATTATACAGATAACTATACCATAATAATTATCTCATTGCACTAAAAAATACAACTCTTATTATAACGATAATCCGCTATTAATGCAATAGCGGATTTATCATAATTTTTTATAGTTTTTTTAACCGTTTACAATGTCTGTAATCCTTACGCCGTAGTTATCATCGATAACAACAACTTCGCCGCGAGCAATCATCTTACCGTTTGCTACAATCTCTACAGGGTCACCGGCAATTTTGTCAAGAACGATTATTGTGCCTAAGTTAAACTCAAGAATTTCACTGATTTCTTTTTTCGTTCTGCCGAGCTCAACGCTTACTTGAAGCGGTATGTTGTAAACCAGGTCGATACCCTTTGGTTCTCCTGTAGGTCCGTGTGCATCGAACGCTTGGAATTGCATAGGATGAACATCTACTACACGCCCTTGCCCTCCCATTGGCATTTGCTGCGGATATGGCTGTGGTGGGTAAGGCTGTTGCGGATAAGGCATCGGTGGATACGGTTGCGGCGGATACGGTGCCGCTGCGTACGGGTCTTGCGGCGGATAGGGCTGTGGCGGATACGGTGCCGCCGCTGCTGCTGCCGGATCCATCGGTGGCGCTGCCATCGGTGGTGGTGGCGGCGGCGGTGCTGCTGCCGCTGCAGGTGGTGGTGCTGCCGCCGCTGCCGGTGGAGGAGGCGGTGCTGCTGCAGGAGCAGGTTCTGCTCCGACGCCGGCATCCATAAACTGCTTTGCAAACTGACGGCTGACTTCATAAGGCACAAGCTGTATCAGCTCGCTCTTGAGTAAGCCTTCTATTTCCATGTCAAAGCTGACTTTTGTAACCTTGTCCATGTCACCGAGAAGTGTCGAGACATCAAAGCCTGCGTCAACTTGCGAGCTCTTAGGCGGTGCAATATCAATTGCCGTTCCAAGAAGCTTTGCGAGCGATGTTGAAGAAGCACCCATCATCTGGTTCATGATCTCACTCATTGCACTAAGGTGCATTTCATTGAGCTCGATTGGCTCTTCAATCGTACCGTCTCCGCCCATTAGCAGGTCGGTGATTAACGCTGCGTCTTCAATCTTCAGAACAAGCAGGTTTGTACCTTTGATACCTTGCGTATATTCGATTGTTGCGACAACAAACGGAACCTTGTATATCGATAATACATCTTTTGAGTCAAATACACGTACTCTTGGGGTTGTAATATCAACCCTTCTGTCGAGAAGTGTATACATTGTTGTTGCAACAGCACCCATACTAATGTTGCCGATTTCTCCGAGGATATCAACCTCTTCGTCTGTCAGCATACCTTCAAGAGGCTTAACATTAGATAACGGGTTCTCAACAACACCCTCGGTCGCGCCGCCCGATGAATCTGCTGCGCCGTCAAGCATTGCCGCTATATCTTCAGGCGACATCATATCACCGCCTGAGTCAGCCGCCGGCTCTGTAGTTAATTCACCTGCCGCCGCGCCATCAAGCATCGCCGCAATATCATCCGGCGACATCAGTCCGCCGACATCGGTCTCGATAATCGGCTCATCGACACCGCCTGCCGCGTCGTCGAGCATTGCCGCTATGGCTTCAGGTGACATTATGCCACCGTCTCCGCCATCGGCATCCGCAGGCGCGTCTACTCCGCCTGCCGCGCTGTCAAGCATTGCAGCTATAGCTTCGGGCGACATTATATCGCCGCCGCCTCCGCCGGCATCAGCGGTCGCAACCGCCGAGTCGGCTTCAGCCGTATTTCCTGCCATCATGGCTTCAATTTCCTCTTGAGAGAGATTCATCTTTTGCCTCCTCCTCTAACAGAACATCGACAACTTGCATCGCATACTTATGTCCGAGAGTTCCTATAGTCGCTTTGAACTTAGGTATGTGGTTTACTTTAATTGTAAGCGGATCCTCAACGGGATGATCAAGTTTAATAACGTCGCCGACCTGAAGATTTACTATGTCTGCCACTGTTGCCGGGGTTTGCTCAAAATATGCCGTAAGCGGTATCGGAGAGTTTAACATCATACTTGTGAGCGCTGCCATTCTTTCCGCTCCCCTGCCATCGTCACGGATTCCGCTTGAGAACCACATGCGTGTGTTGAGCTGTTGACCGATTGGCTCAATTGCTGTTTGTGGGATACATATACTCATCAGTCCCGACTCTTCACCCATTGTTATATTAATGATAATAACGGCTACAGGCTCGTTCGGGGCTGTTATCTGAGCAAACTGCGGACTTGTTTCAATCCTGTCAATCTGCATTGTAAGTGCAATAACCTTATCCCATGCTTCATCAAAAACCGCACATTGCTGGCGTAGTACACGTTCAACCAACGCAAGCTCAATTTCGGTAAACTGCTTTGTATTCTCACCGGTTGTAACACCGCCGAACAAGCGGCTTATCAGCATATATGCAAACTCGGGTGACATTTGCACAAGCAACGAACCATGCATAGGTTGTGCCGCCATAACTGCAAGTATAACCGGTGCAGGAAGCGAGTTATTAAATTCGCTGTATGAGCACTCCTCTATTGACAGTATCTCACATTCACATGAAACGCGCAGAACACTTGATAAGCTGTTTGACAAAAGCTGACTATATGTTTCAAAAACAACATGGAATGTACGCATTTGTTCCTTTGGAAATCTGTTGGCAGTTCTAAAGTCATATTCCTTGACTTTCATTGTAGGAGCACCATCCGATGCTTCTGCCGCTGCCTCCGAATCACCGGTCATGAGCGCACTTAATAGATCATCAATTTCAGATTGTGATAATATTTCAGACAAACTGCACTCACTCCCTTCGCATTTTTATCCCATCATACCATTAAACCACTAAATACGTTGATTTGTCAATACTTATTGTGGTTTATGCCCGTTTTATGACTACATACTGTGGTTTGTTAATCACATAATGTAAAACTATTAAAACGCAGTCGCACGCCTAATTCGTATTTTTTCTTCACGAATTTTTTCAACAAGTTCTATCGCACTTTCGCTTACGGTAATCTTTTTTCCCGTATTAAGCGTAACTATTGTGTCCGGTGTTTCCTCAATGAACTCAATCATATCCTCATTCACATAGAACTGAGATGCTTTGTTGAGTCTTGTGACAATAATCATTTTGAGCTCCTCACACCAATGCCCCCTGTCGGGGTTTTGGGTTTAGGGCTTAGGGTTTTTATACCCTATGCCCTATCGTTTACCCCTACTTATTATCTCTTCAGATTTACAAGCTCTTCAAGCATTGAGTCTGTTACCGAAATAATCCTTGAGTTTGCTTGGAAACCGCGCTGCGTAACAATCATGTCGGTGAATTCGTTTGCGAGGTCTACGTTTGACATTTCAAGTCCGCCGCCTTCGATTTTACCTGCGCCATCTGCAAATGCTTCTGTTACAACTACTTGTCCCGATGAAGCTGTTTCGCGGTAGAGGCTGTTTCCTGCTGCCTCAAGACCTGCCGGGTTTGCAAACATTGCCATTGCAACTTGTCCGATGATGAGCTTTCTGTTGCCTACGATGACTGAAATATCACCGTTGTCTGCTACTGAGAGACCCGGGAGTCCGACGTCTTCAGTTTCGTTTAGCATTGCAAGCCAGTTATCAAGCTCTGCTTGGTATTCTTCATTTGTCATTCCTGCTTCGCGTACGGGATATCCAATCGGAAGTCTTGTGGCAGGGTCAACAGGAAGTATTGTTTGCTCAGTAGCTGCTCTGATTCTTGTCAGACCTCTCTCGTCACCCGGTACGAAGTCTTCACTTGCAATGAGTCCGAAAACAGGAGCTCTTGCGACTACTGTGTTAACAGCCGGTCTGATTGTTGCGGGCCATGATTGACCAGCTGCAATAGGTGGTCTTATAACACCGTTGTTCCAGTCAGCTATATTGTCTGCCGTTACAATTGCGTCATTTGCCGGGTTGCCTGCACCAAAGAGTCCTGCAGGAATTCTGTCGCCGATTCTGAAGAAGTTTCTGGGAATTATGTCGCCCGGTTCGAACTGACCTGCTTCAATACGTGGTCTTGCTTCAACTTCAAGAGCACTTACTGCCGGTCTGTCTGCCGGAGGCCAGAAGCCGGGGCTTCCCGGGTTCATCGCTGCCGTCGCTGTGGCAGGAGTTGCCGCTTGAGCAGGGATAACGGTTCTAGCAACGTTATTGTTCCACTCGCCGATGTTTGCCGCAGTTATTGTCGTTCTTTGCGGTGGAATGAGAATGCGAGGGTCTAGGGGGTCTGCGGCTGCAACGTTGCCGAATGTACCTGCCGGAATAACGTCACCGATACGGAATGAGTTTGCAGGTATTACGGGGTCGCCGCCGGCTGCTGCGGAATATGTAGCCATCGCAATCGGGTCTCTTCCTTCAAGAGCAACGGGGCTGCCGGGGTCAACTACGCCTGTTGTCAGCTCATAAGTACGTCCCATGACGTAGAAGCCGCCGCTGGTAACGAGAAATCCTTCGTTATCAATATCAAAGTTACCTGCGCGTGTGTAGAACTGTTCAAACTGCCCTGTTTCGGGATTTTGTTGAGCTACGATGAAGAAGCCGTCGCCGTTGATCATCATGTCGGTTTCTTTATCTGTGCGTTGGAACGCTGCTCTGCTGTGGATAACATCGACTGTTGAGAGCCGAATACCAAGACCGATTTGCATCGGGTTTGTTCCGCCGATTTCGCCTTGGTTAGCCATACCTGCTGAAATGTTTTGGCTGAAAATGTCTTGGAAAATTACACGAGCGGTTTTATAACCTGCTGTGTTTACGTTAGCGATGTTGTTACCGATAACGTCCATTCTTGTTTGGTGATTTCTGAGTCCGGATATTCCGGAAAATAGTGAGCGCATCATAATGCTTTTCCTCCAAAAATTTTGAATGTGTCAGAAAACGTCTTGCGTTTTCCCAATGTCTCGCTTGCGAGACGATGCATCCATGCTACGCTGTGTGTTAGGCCGCTTCTTGCTCGCCTTCGCCTGTGTCGTCTGAGTCTTCCCAACTTGTGAATACCCATTCCCATTTTGCTTCATCCCACGTCCACAGACCAAGTTCTGTTACGTTCTTTTCACATACTTCGATGAAGTTGCCTTCCCCGTCGGGTTTGAAGTTTATTGCATCCGGTGGTGTTTCCGGTTTGGGGCTGTGTTTCTTGCTTCCTACTTCCCTGATATCAACAATGTTGGTTACAGGTACAAATTTCGGTTCGCCGCTGTAATCGTCAATTTGTGCAAGTAGTATGCCTTTGTCAACCAATACTCTGGTAACTATACCTTCGATTTCTTTGTCATCGACTTCTGCGATTACTTCGCGGCCGATTAAGTTGTTTGAAGTCGTCATCAGCATTTCGGATGTCAGTATATTGCTTGTGTCAAACACTTCCTTGATAGAGGACAGCGGCACCATGTACTCGCCGATTTGTGCCATAGTAACACCGTTGCTGACGAAGATACTATCAACAACACCTGTTATTTCTTGACCTTTTCCATCTACCACTGCTTCAGCAAGAACATACTTGCCAATCAGACTGTACGATTGCATATTCGTCATCGACTCGAGCGATGAGTTCATGTTTTGCATTTGCTCAAGAGCTGAGAACTGTGCAAGCCCTGCTGCGAAGTCCGAGTCGTTTTTCGGCTCCATCGGGTCTTGGAAGCGTAGCTGTGCTGACAGAAGCATGAGGAAATCATGTTTTCCCATATCGCTTCCGGGTGTTCTTTCGATTCCCTTTTGCAAAACCGCACTTTGAATTTGTAAGTCTGTTACTGATCCTAAAGCTGACATAACTAAAAGGCTCCCTTCTTAGATAGAGGCTATACCTCTCGCTAGAAACGGGATCCTTCCCATTGCGAGTGAAACATCTTTGCTTCACATTTTTTCTCTTATTACTATTATCGTAACTTTTTGCTTTGAGTTTAGTATATTGTATCGGATTTTAAGCTGAATATTCTACGGAGCTGAGTCCTGTGTCGAAGTAATAGTCTTGCAGATCGGCAAGCTTGGTATAATGCGCAACCCCTTCCGTGGAGTTTACCTCGCGATATGCTGATCTGTTGTGCTTGCTCTGGCCTTGGTTGTTATTTCCGGTTTCTTTACTTAGATCACCGTTATTGATACCTGTGTATATTACTTCTACTTCAGCTACTGCAATTCCTTTGTTCTCAAGTGACTCGAGCAGTGTTGTCAGTTGTCCGTTAATCATGCTTCTAACTGAACTGTCTTCCGCATTAATCTTGACGTGAAGTCCTGCTGCGTCAACTGCTACTTCGAGTGCTACTTTGCCGAGAAACTCAGGATTTAGTTGAATGGTCATCGAGCTCTTTGCATCATTTTGCATTAGCTCTACGCGAGAAATCATTTCCTGGAATAAATTTTCCGGTTTTACAGGTGCACTGAGTGTTGCCTGACTCATCTGCTGTGCTCCGAGAAACTGCTCGGGCTTAATTCCTTCGCTGAGTGGTGGCAGTGTAACCTCATTTGTCGAGATTACTTGCTCAGGCTTTGTGTCCTGTACATTTTTTACGGCGTCTACCGCCTGTGCGTAAGTTTTGTCTTTCTGTCCTGCTACTTTTTCTTTGTCATTAGCATTCTCCAAAGGGCTCAGATTGCCGTTTTCGGAAGGTTTGGGGTTATTATCCTTGTTCTCTTCCTGACTATCTTTTGTCCTTGTCTCCGGCATCCGTGCCATCACTTCACCGAAAGTGCTTGCGTTTGTTTCGCTTTGAACCTGATTAGTTCCTTCTTCCGGTTTAGTCATAGCTGCTTCCGCGTTTACCGCACCTTTTGCGTAATCCGTTGACTCAGTAGTTATGTTTATTTCCGGTTTACTTTCATTGTTTAAACTCGGATTAACTATCTGGTTTGTCTCCGGCGGCTCTTCATTTTTTAAGCCGAGAGCCTGAATTTCGGGGGTATCTGCAGATTTGCTATCTCCTTCGAGAATATTAACGACATTGTTTAGTAGATTTCCCATAACTCCGGTGGCTAGTGCTTCGTTTGAATTGTCTTCTTCTTTTTCAATTCCAATTCCGTAATTTAGCTCTTCACCATTGTCTTCTGTTGTTAAACTTTTTTCAGTGACTTGTGTTTCATACTTGGATAGCTCATTTTCGAGCATTCTCTCGAATCGTGAACTATTATTGTCCAAGCCTGCGCCACTTCTTTGTTTAACCCCTGAGCCGGAGTCTGTCCTGGGCATCTGTGCGGACAGATTCTCCATGGGTATAAACATTATTTCACCTCCTATACTTAATATCGTCACTCACCCTCAAAAAGATTAGTAAAAAAAGTAAGTTTTTTCAAACTTACTTTTTAAAGCTCTAATTATTATTAACTATATAATAATATCTCTGTCAGCTCTGCTGCGTATCTTTCTTCAAAGACTGCAAGGATTGAAGCCGCGTTTCTCTCTCCCATGAAGTAGAGAAGACCGGCGACATCCCTCGGGTCGTAGAGCCTTACAAGAATGCTTGCCGCATCCTCCGGTGACATCTGGGTGAAGGTCCTGCTGAGTGAAAGCATATCGTCGCGCTCCTCATCCGTCATTTCACGACGATGCATCGGAATCGACCTTTCATACATTGCAAGAATTTGCTCCTCGCGTCTGTCTAAATCAACCTGACGCCTTTCAAGCTGTGTTTCAAACGAACCCATAGCCTCTTCATGTAATCGAACCTCCGCCTCACGCTCTTCAAGCTCTTCTAGCTTCTCTTGAACGAGCCTCTCATGAGCTCTCCGCTCTGCCGCAAGCCGTTGATTTATAGAGGAATACCCCGGGTCAAGCCAGATAATAATATCAAGCAGTGGTTCAGTCAGCACTTCCGCCATTATTTCACGCGCCCCGAACATATCAAGATACAATGCTGCGGCAAATCCGCCAATCAATATGAAAAGCACAAGAATCATTATGATAATTACGCCGCCGGTTCCGCCGCCTTTTTCCTTCGACCCCTTTTTCTTATCCAACGGTGTCTTAGAATCCTTAGGTTCTTTCGGCTCCTTAGGTTCTTTTGGCTCCTTGCCTTTTTTCTTTTTCTTTCCGGTTTCATCGGGCGTTTCGTCATCTGTTAAGTCGGTTACTTCCTCATCCGCCATTTATCTCACCTGCCTTGATATTTAGACTCATTTATTGTTCTATTGTTCCTTTATCACCTTAAACGATACAAGGTCGTCCATTGTCTTTGCTTCCTCTGCCTGAACTTCCTTTAAATACGCTTGGTATTGCTCTTCCCTGAGCTTGAGATATGTCTTGAGCTCTTTCATCGTCAGTATAAGACGCTCTTGGCATTCTCTGACTACCTGCTCAGCCTTTACAATTTTCTTTCTTATCTCAATGAGTGCATCGCGCAAAAATCTAAAATACGCATCATGCTCGCTTAGCGCTGTACCGACATTTTCACCTTTTAGCAGTGCCTCTTCAAGTGACTTTTCATTGTCCGCCCATGCTTTGATGAGCCTTTTTTCCTCATCGAGCAGCACCTGCAGTGCTTGCTGCGCCCGTTTAAGCTCCGCCTTTTGAAGCTTCTCAACTGTGAGCTTATAATTATAAAGGGATTGCAAAGTAAACTTAAACTTTTTCATTTTAGCTCTCTACAATACCTTTCATCAACTCGAGTGTTTGTTCAAACGAGAAATTATCCATCATATCTTGCTTCAAGAAAGTTTGTATCGGATTATGAAGCTTAACCGACCTGTCTATTTCTGCGTTTGCACCTTCACGGTATGCTCCGATGTTTATGAGGTCTTCTGCTTCCTTGTATACTGCAATCATGTTTTTGATTGTTCCGAATTCTGCTAAATGCTCTTTGCTGACAATTTCCGGCATTACACGGCTGACACTTCCAAGAATATCAATCGGAGGATAATGGTTACTGTTTGCAATCGCACGCGAGAGAACTATATGCCCGTCAAGAATACCGCGAACTGTGTCGGATATCGGCTCATTCATGTCGTCGCCTTCGACAAGGACTGTGTATAGTCCTGTTATTGACCCCTTGTCCGACATTCCTGAACGCTCAAGTAATCTTGGCAAAATGGCAAAAACAGATGGTGGAAATCCTCTCGAAACAGGAGGCTCGCCTGCTGCCATTCCTATTTCACGCTGAGCCATTGCAAAACGTGTAAGCGAGTCCATAAGGAGCAAAACTTTTTTGCCTTGGTCTCTGAAATACTCTGCGATTGCAGTTCCGGTCATTGCACACTTGAGTCGAAGCAGTGCCGGCTGGTCGGATGTCGCGATTACCAAAACTGACTTTGCCAGTCCTTCTTCGCCGAGGTCCTTTTCAATGAAATCCCGAACCTCCCTGCCCCTCTCTCCGACGAGTACGATTACGTTTATATCCGCAACGGCATATCGTGCCATCATACCTAAAAGTGTGCTTTTCCCGACACCGGAGCCTGCAAATATGCCAAGCCTTTGTCCGCGCCCGACAGTTAGCATACTGTCGATGGCTTTAACTCCGAGGGGCATAACTTCTTTGATGCGTTCTCGGGTCAGCGGGTTTGGCGGATCGTTATCGGCAGGGTACCATGCATCGATTTTCGGCTCGGGCATATCGTCAAACGGATTGCCGAGAGCATCGAGAATCCTGCCGACCAATGCGTCTCCGACAGGCACTCTCAGTGCCTTCCCCGTGTAGACAACATAACTGCCAAGCCCGATACCCTCAAGACTCCCGAAAGGCATAAGCAGCGTTTGCCCCTCCCTAAATCCGACTATCTCCGCGCGCATACTGCGCTCGCCGTCGAGTGTAAACATTTCGCATATATCGCCGATTTTCGACGACGGTCCCGAAGCTTCAACGGCAAGCCCGACAATCCGCGTAACTCTGCCTGCACGCTCAAGCGTATCAAACTTAGAGAGATATTTTGAATATTTAGATAAGTCTAAAGTCTTCATACAATTTCGGTCGAGGACACATTTCCTCACTCCGGTTCATATTGATTTGTTCTTTCGAAGGCAAGTTTTACATATTGTAATTGAGATTCCAGTCCTGCATTAACCGTTACTTCGTCTGTGTCTATAATGCAGTCGCCATCCCCGAGAGATACATCACGCAGCACCGAAGCCTTCACTACCGTTCCGCTGTCAAGCTCTATTGTCGCTGCTCCCGATGAGAAAAATCTCTCGTATTCATTCGGACCGACACGTATCACTACCTTACTGTCCGAAGACATCTGCTTCAGCGCATTTTTAATCAGAGATGTAAAAACCGTCTGAAGCTCATCTTCCGCGGGGCCGATAACCTTCCTCACTATCTCCAAGGACAGGTCTGTAACCTGCTCTTCCAGTTGATTATAGGTATTCTCCCGCTCCAGATATATCTCATCAAGAATCCGCTTGAGTGCCTCATCGTCCTCTTGAATTTTCTCGGCAAGCTTCTCATCATAAGCTCGCTTGCCTTCGCTTGTGCCGATTTCAAAGCCTTCCTGCCAAGCTTTTTTTTCAAGCTCTTCTGCCTCTTCGCGTGCATTGAATATTATTGTTGCCGCTTGTTCTCTGGCGTCTTCAAGTGCCTTGTCGAGTATCTTTTTTTCTTTTTCTTTTATTTCCGCTTCTGCAGCACTCATGTACTCTTGTGCTAAAGTTTCCGCAGAGGTCACCGCATCAGTTAGCTCTTCATCTTCCTCCTGTGCGTCGACCTCCGGTTTATTTTCTTTATCTTTATCCAATTTATTAAACTTAACGCCGGAGACATTCACAAGCCTTCTGTCTATCCTAAACAATCAACTCATCCTCTCCACCACGAGCAACAATAATTTCACCTTCATCTTCAAGCTTACGGATAACGTTAACAATTCTTTGTTGGGCTTCTTCAACGTCACGCACACGCACAGGACCCATAACTTCCATATCGTCCTTTATCATATCCTGCAAACGCTTCGATACGTTCGCAAAAATTGTTTTCGTAACGTCCTCGCCTGCCATTTTGAGTGCAACTGCAAGGTCTGCGTTGTTGATTTCCCTGAGTACGCGTTGAATTGTGACATTGTTGAGTTTTGCAATGTCTTCGAAAACGAAGAGGCGTTTTCTGATTTCGTCGGCAAGCTCACTATCGTTAACGTCAAGACTTTCGAGAATATTTTTCTCGGATGAACGGTCGAGTGAGTTGATGATTTCAACAATGGTGTCGATACCGCCGACAATAATATTTTCGGTAAAGCCCATTGATGTAATCTTACGCTCGAGAATACGTTCCGCTTCTTTGACGTATTCGGGAGATGTGCTGCCCATATTAGAAATACGGCTGATAATCTCCGTTTGCCTTTCCGACGGAAGTGATGCGATGATTTGTGCCGATTGTCTAGGCTCAATATATGAGAGCACCAATGCAATTATTTGCGGATGCTCATTATGAATTACGTTGAGGATTTGGTTTGAATCAACTCGCCGAATAAAGTCAAAAGGACGAACCTGCAGTGATGATGAGAGCTTTCTAATCATTTCTTCAGCTTTATCAGCACCGATTGCTTGCTCAAGAATATCGCGAGCATAGTCGATTCCGCCTTCGGTAATGAACTTTTGCGTCAGACACATTTCATAAAACTCGTTTATGATTTGCTCCCTGACCTCAGGCTCGACGCGTCTTGTGGTGGTAATGCTCAGCGTCATATCACTGATTTCTTCATCGGTCAGATACTTATACAGTTGAGCAGAATATTCCCTGCCCAAGCTGATAAGAAGAACTGCCGCTTTTTCTTTTGGGGACATATCATCCTTCGCCATTATTCACTACCTTACACTATAATAGTCGTTAATTGCCCTATTCGTCAGACAGCCAGTTACGCAGTAGTTGTGCCACAGAAGCTGAGTCTTTATCAATAAATCTTTCAATCTGCTCAAGTCCGGCTGATTTTTGATGCAGGTCGAGCTCTTCTAATTCCAGAGCTTCCGCCTCGTCGTCGTCGTCAACAAGCATATCAAATTCAGGTCCTGAAGCAATCAATATCGGCTCGGGCTCCGGCGGCGGTTTGAGTGCCAGAACTATTGAGCGGATAAGCAGCATTACCATTACACCGAGTAATAAGATAACCGCATACATCATAATGGTTTCGAAAATTTCTCTGTTTCGTCTTGCGGCTTCTTGCGCTGCCCACTCATCATATAACTCTTGGAGTGATTGGTCTACAAACGACATCGGCATTCTTTGTACTGAAATATTATTTGGATTTACGCCGATTGCTTTCGATACAAGGTCTATTACCTGCTCGGTAGGGTCGTCTTCCATGCCCTCAATATCACTATTAATAGCAACAGCGATACTTAACTCTTCAATATACCCTCGTTCTTGTTCTATCAGAGTTCTTGTTGTGTTTAACTCATAGTTTCTTCCGAGTACAGTCCTTTGGTATAAACTGTCTTCATCCCACAAACCCCACGGATACTCTGCCGTCCCCATATAGTTTGTATCGGTTCCCGGAATACCTGCTCCATCACGCCATGCTCTGGACATCTCGTATAGCTCTTCTGAGCTGCGTTGCAAACCTTCAAGTTCGCCCGGTACAGGAGGTGCAAACTCTTCTTTCTCGATAATTACTCTGTCAAAATTAAGTCTTACATTAGGAAGTACCTGAATGTTTTGCAAACCGAAGAACGGAGATAATAAATCCTCAATGTTTTCTTTCATATTACGCATCAGCCTGTTTGTAAGGTCAGCGTGTTGAGTAAGCTCTTCGTGCAAGTCCGGAGTGTCTTCGCCTACTCTGTAGGTGTTCAGGTTGTTGTCTGTAATCGTAATGTTTTCATATTCAATACCCGGTACAGAGGTCCTGACTAAATCACCTATAGATTGAGCTTCACCTTGAGTCAATCTGTCGTTTCGTGCGAGTGTTAGCATTACAGAAGCTGATGCTTGTCTTGTATTGTTTGCTATCCTGAATGGTGATGTATCTCCCGAGTTTACAATAACTAAAGCACTTTGTACTCTTGGAGTTTGCATAATTACAGCCGAAATATCCGCACCTAATTGTCTGTCATAGAGTATCTTAGCGTGTTGGTCTGTAACGCCAAATCCTGATGCACCTTCCAAAATATCCATGCTGAACTCTGCAGTCCCGACAAGCGCTGCTTGCCGCAGACGCATTTGAGTATCTCCGAGCCTATCTTCGGGAACGAGTATTCTGTTGCTGGAATCGAGCCTATTTGGGATATTGTTCTCATTGAGATACTCGTATATTTGTGATGTATTTTGCTGGTCTCCCGTATTTGGCAGCAAAACCCAGTTTGTGCGTGTCAGCAAGCTGACAGTAACAATAGCAAGTGTTATTACCGCGGCGGACAATATACCAAGTTGAATCTTTCTTCCCCTCGGCATTGCAGCGAACCAGTCTCTAAACTGCACCCACATTCTAAGAAGAGTTTCTCTCATATAAGCACCCTCATAATAAACTCGTTTGTTTTTTACAATATATTGTTAGCAAAACAATACATACCACATTAGATAGTAGCACTTTCTATTATATTTTGCAACATTATTTTCAAAAAAACCACAAAATAGAACACTTGATAAAATCAAGTGCTCTATATCTTGTGATTTTTTGCTCGATATTCTTACTTCTTAGGCGGATTGCTCTTTTTAATCTTCGATAAATCAAATGATACAATCGGCGCACCGAGTGCTTGCACGTTTGTGCTTTTTGTTGCTTCGAGAAGTTCTTCTCTGAATACCTTGACATCTCTTGGGGCATCAACTCCCAGCTTGATTTTGTCGCCGTCTATACCGAGAAGGGTTACACGGATATTATCGCCAATAACTATTGTTTCGTTTAGTTTCCTAGACAGAACCAGCATCGTCGGTACCCTCCTCCCTTGCAACTAAGTCGCAAATTTGCTGGAAGACCGGAGCTCTTACATTAAACTCACTACCGCTGAGCACTACTTGCCTTGCTCCTCCTGAAATTGTATTAATAATAATCGGAGCAGCGAGATTTACTGTCATTCCCTGGATATCCTCCGGAATAACAACAACACTGACAACGTGCAGCTCATCGGGACCATTTAAGTTTAATGCCTTAACATCTGTTTCATCAATGTCAAAGACATAATCCGGCAAAACCTTAAACGTATCAAGCACCGGAAGACAAATTCCGGTATCTTCCATTGATTGCAACCATACTATCGGATAACTCTCTTCAAATTGTAATAATGCATACTTTTTATACTGTTCAAGACCCGGTATGCCGTCGTCAAATACGATTATTTTCTTTTCATCGACTTCAACAGCACCAAACCGTAGGGTTTCTACCTGCATGTTCAATTTCTCCTTATCTGAAATCTTCATAAATAATAACATAAATCGCAATGCTATGCAATTTATATTATTATAATGTTATTTTATTTATAGATATATAAAACACTTTTATTATTATCAGACCATTCTGTCAAAATAGTATCCTGTTGTTCTCTTTTCAATATTCGGTACAACCGAGTGCAAGTTATAGTCTGTTTGCCCCATTAGGGATACTTGGACGGGATAATTTGGCTGAGATGTTATTGTTGCAGTGTTGCTCCCATTCCAGTCAACAGCTATGTTATGGCGAGATACGTTAATATTGATATGCCCTTTAGTCCAATCGAGGGAGGGCGGACTCGACGGCATGAGTCCGATATTCTTCTCCGGCTGTGCAAGAGCACGCTTCATTCTGTTCGCTGCAACTCTTGGCGCTGCCTTGTCACCGGGAATGTTCGGGTTTGCCATGTAGTTCCCGTCATTTTTATAGTCTGCCGCTGCTTTGAGTGCGGCGCGTTTCCCTTTATCTCTGAAGCTTTTGGCAAAATCAAGCGGCGAGGCAAGGCCTGATTCGCGCCTGAGTCTTTCACGAGGAACTCTGAAGGTCGGCAGTTGAGTGTCGATTTGAAGCTGAGTGCGATTTTGATTAATCGTCATCTGCCCACCGGGCGTGTCGATTTGCATCCTTGCGTTCTCAATACCCCTTATGGCGATTTGACCATAATTTTGGGTAAAATTAATTCTTGAAATCGGCATCCTTACTCACCTGCCTTTGATAGTCCATTATCTCGGCTATATAAAAAAGATAAGAGCTCAGCTTAGCTGAGCTCTTATTATACCACATTTATCTCAAAAAGTCCATCAGTGTTGGTTGGATTATTCTTGCGCCTGCCGAGAGTGCTGCTTGGTAGACTGTTTCTGACATTTTCAGGAACATTATTACCTCTGCCATGTCGGCATCTTCGGCGTCTGAACGCATTCCTTCGTAGTTGAGATTATCTTGAGCATACCTTGCTTCAAGAAGCTCAAGGCGTCTTTGTCTGCCGCCGATTTCCGCCGTTCTTGTCAGAAGGTGATTTTGCGCTCCTTGAACTTGACCGATTAACCTTGTAAGTTCATCAGTTGTTGCCGGAGTCTTTACCGGAGTAGGCGGAGTCACATTTGTGTCACCATTTATTGCTATATATACATCATGTATTAGATCAAATGTATTTCTGATAATCGGCTCACCGAGTTCATTTTTCGATGTGAAGAACACAACATCTATACCGTTTTGTGTAACCGGCATACTGACTCCGGCTCCGACGTCAAACGACAGCACATCGTTTATCAGCCTGTTCATTGTGACAACCTCATCTAATGAAAAGTTCATGCCCAAACCTGCAGGAGGCGGATCTTGAAGATAATCATTAAAGTCATTTTCGTCGGCGAACGGTCCTCGGCCCGGAACAGGGTTTGCATTCACATAATCAATTATTGCTTGCTTTGCACCGTCATGATTAAGCCCCGATACGTTTGCTCTGCGGAACATATCTTCAAAATCTCTTGAGGGCATACCGTCAAACTGAGTTAAGTCAAAGCCGTTAAAATGTAAATGCGGTCTGCTGTAACCATCTGCACCCATAGTATCAACAATCGTGAATGGTCTGATTGTCGGCTCTTTACCTTCTGCATAATCACCGGGGGTGTTATATCCACCGAATACGAACCTGTCACCGTAAGATGTATTAAGCGTATCGAGGTAATGGTCTTGCATCTGCTTGACAACCTTTGCAAGGTTTTGCTTGTCGGTATCGGTCTTGACACTGCCTGCACTGACAAGCTCTTCGTATATCGAACCGACAACCTTATTAAGCTCCAAAATCCCCGATTCAGCTTGCGTCAGCCAGCTTTGAGCTGTCTCAACCGTTGCCTGATAGTGGCTCAGGCGTGCAAGCTTATTACGAGCTGCTTGTCCGTAAATCAGTGCCGACGGGTCATCACTTATATGACCGTACTTTCTGCCGCTCGACATTTGATTTTGCAGCTTATCCATCCTGCTCAGATTCATACCAAGATTGCTGAGCAGCGTATTTTGAAGCATTGTGTTAGTAACTCTTGTAACCATGTTATCGTTCTCCTAATCCCTAAAGTCCGACTCTGCCTGTTCCGTTGATGAGTCTGTCGAGTGCGTCGTCCATTTGTGTTATTACACGAGCCGCACCATTGTAAGCGTGGTTGAACTTTACAAGCCCTACCATCTCTTCGTCGAGCGAAACACCTGCGACTGCTGTTCTTTGATTATTTGCCGAAAGTGTAAGTATCCGCGATGTTTCCATCATTTGCTTTGCTGTATGCAGTGTATTACCGACATCAAATCTGATTGTTGTACCGAAGTCATCAAAGCTTCCGATGTCCTTGCGTTCATAACCGTTTGCGAAATCATCGGTAAACACGGTCATACCTGTTTTGCGGAATAAATCATAAAGCGAGTTCATATTAACGTTATTACCGCGTTGGAGTTGATCCGGCTCACCGCTTTCAACACCTGTTGCAACTGTAATCGGTCTTCCGATTTCTACCGATGATGCTGCGATGTTGTAAGCACTGTCTGTAATCATTGCACTGAGGGTAATGTTTTTTGCGGTAATTTGTTTTAGTTCATCGTTGGTTAAAGAATATGTTTTATACGCAAAGTCCGCATGGTCTTGATCGGGAAGCTGCACCGGAGGAGTGGCGTTTGACCAATACCGTATCGTTCCTATATTAGCAGGCTGACCGCCGTTATCAAGAATACTGAAGAAGTGTATATCAGTTTGCGAACCATCGGGGTGGTCAGACCAACCTTGGATATGCTGAGCGTTGATTTCCTGCACGAGTGAACGTGCAAGATTGTTAATCATTTCGATGTAGTACGGAATTCCGCGCTCTGCTGAGTTTACGCCGCCGCCCATTGCATCACGCATATCGAGATGTGCTTTAAGTGCGCCGCCCCTGATTCTTGACATATCAAGCGCAAAAATCTGGTTGCCCTCATTATCCACCCAATACGGCATCGCAACGTCTTCTTCCTGCGGTCCGAGTGGATTTTCATGATAGAAAAAGCCAAGCTGACTGACTCTGTCGTGGTCAACAAGTGGTATTCCGGCAACCGAGACTTCAAACATACTATGTCCGAACTTGTCGGGATATTCTCTGTATTCAATGTCGACTAGTCTTGCAAGATTATCAACGAGAAGATTTCTTTTGTCACGAAGGTCGTTAGCAATCATACCTGTGATTTCAAAAGTGTATATAGCGACATTGAGATCTGCAAGGTCTTGTGCCATTCTGTTGATTTCTTCGATTTTGGTTTCAACAGCGAGGTTTTCAACTCTTTGGAAGTCAATAAGACCTTCATAAATCATATTGAGTTGCTGCACAAGGTCCATCGCCGTTGTTTGCATCAGTGTACGCGGTGCGCCCGAAACGGGGTCTGCAGCTACTACTGTCATTGACCTGAAGAATTCAGCCATGCTGTAGTTGATGCTTGTTTTTTCATTTACGTTATCAAAGAACGACTCGATGTATGACATACTTTGTGTTCTTGTTTCCCAATAAGAATGAGTTGTGCTCTCTGTCCTGAATCTTCTGTCGAGATATGCTGAGCGGATTTGGTCAAGTATTTGAACACGCGTTCCGCCGCCCACAAGCCCTTGCCCTACGGGGGCAAACCTGCCGACGGTTGCAAACGGGTCATAAGCAGTCTGAACAATACGCTGACGCGTATAGCCTGCTGTATCTAAGTTTGCTATGTTATGACTTGTCGTGTCAAGTCCGAACTGGGCAGTCGTTAAGCCTGTTTTCCCAATTTCAAGACCAAAAAAAGTTCCTCTCACCATGGTTCTGTCTCCCTACCGAATAAATTGAGGGAGAATCCGTTCTCGTGCGATTGTACTTGGCGATACATTCCTTGTATTCACCGTTACTTAGATTATCGGTATGTTACGCTCTGAAGTTTAGTGACTTCGTGCAAAATAATAAAAAAAGTTACCGTTAGCTGCTTGTCTACGTCCGGCGGCTTACGGTAACTTTATACTGATGCAAATTTATGCGTGCCCGTCATAAAATCCTGTTGTTTTTTTACGTTCCGGAGCGGCTTTCCCGTCTCCGCCGTACATATTGTTCAGCGGATCCTCCGAGCCAACCATCAGCTCCAGCATTGTTTCCGAATACTCTATGTGGGCTTTTATTAATTCGCGGTTTTCCATGTTTATTGCTGCGTGTTCTTCAATAAGCGGCATGAGTTTCTTTTGTATCGCTCTTATCGCTTCGCGCTCTTCGGGGTCTCCTTGCTCTGCAATGTTGGTGACTGTAATTTCCGCTTCGGGTAATCCCAGTTCGGCACCGATTGCTTTGTGGAGTTCGAGACGCTTTCGTTCGATAGCTCCGAGCTTATTAAGCTCTTTAAGCTCAAGGCGTATTACATCCTCGAGCTTATCAGATTCTCCGCCGATTATTATTTGCCGCTCTTGTTTGGCAAGTTCAAGCATATTCCCGAGTACTGTCAGTTGCTCTTGCAACAGTGTACACAAGTTTGCCAGTGATTGTCTCATTAGCGACGTCCGATTAAGCTCGAGAGGATTTTATCGGCAATATCTTCGCTGCTGACTTTGTATTCGCCTTTGTTAATAGCATCCTTGATATCGGCGATGTGTGCCTTTTCTTCAGGCGTGCGGAACTCGAGCTCTTCCTTTGCCTGTACCAATGCTTTTGAAAAGCTGAGAGCTTCTGCAGAGAAAGTTACTTGGTCGCGGCCTGCCGCTACTCTGTTTTCTTCCTTTGCCGGCTTTGTTGCCTGATAGCTTCTCAGGATATTCGGATTGGTAATTGGATTGATTTTCATGTCTTTCACCTACTCTTGGCTTTGTATCATCATCACACATAGTTGTACTATATGTCTCTCTAATAGTATTATCGGCTTTTTTGTCTCTGACGTTAGCTTTTTTCGCAGTTTTTTTAAACTTTTTATCAAGAACCGATTTTTGCTGAGCCTTTTATGTTTGGTTCTTCTTTTTTCGGCTCGGGCTTCTTGTTGTCGGTTACGTTTTTATCCATTGAGTTTGATACTTTTCCGATACAGTCTTTGCACAATCTGCCTGTGTTTATGGGCTTTTTGCACATCTCGCAAACAAGCAGTCCGTCACCGTCCGGACTATCAATAATTAATCTTCCTTCCTTGAGAAGATGCATTATTATTTGCTTTGAAACTTCTGTTTCTTTTGCAATTTTATCTATGTTTGCGTGTTTTGTTTCATAGATGTAGTCTCTGACTGTAATAAAATCTCTGTCGATTTGTTCATTACACGCCGGACATATTCTTCCGCCGATACTTGTAAACGGCTTCTTACAAAATTGACATTGTACGATATTCATATATAGCTGTCCTCCAAACATCTACAAAATATTTTCAAGTGCCTACCCTTGACCCCTCTTTAAAGTCTCAGTAAACACTTTGAAATTAAATATGAGATTATATATTATATCAGCGACGCATGTTATTTGCAATACCCTGCATTTCATCTGCTGTTGTTAGTGCTCGAGATGCAAGCTGGAATGCCCTTTGAGTCCTGATAACCCTAGTCATTTCGTCACCAAGATTAACATTTGAGCCTTCAAGAACACCCTGACGGAGAACTGCATTTCCTGCTACCATTCTCTCCCCGGTTGATGCAGGCGCTGTAAATGTTGAGTTACCGGAAGCTTCCAGTCCTTTTAAATTACGGAATGTAAAAAGTCCGACATTTGCTTCGCCGAGTAAATCATTGTTAAAGGTGCGAAAATAAACTGTACCGTTTACATCTGTTTCAATTTTATTTGCTCCGAACGGCACTTCGATTCTGTTTTCATTTTCATCAAGAAGATAAAGACCCTGACCATTTACGAGAAATGTTCCGGCGCCTTCGACACTGAGGTTAAACACACCGTTTCTTGTATATACCAGATCGCCGCCCGTCGGACTTGAAAGTGCGAAGAACCCTTCACCTTCTATTGCAAAGTCCAGCTCTCTTTCTGTTCTTTCAATGATACCGGGCTTAAAGTCTCTTGTCATCGCATGGAGCATGAGTCCATGACCTTTTTGCTGATTTTCATCAAGACTTCTTGCCGGACCCGGGGTTATGCCTGTTGCGTATAACGAATCTTTAAAATCCAATCTGGCATTTTTATACCCGACTGTATTTGTGTTTGAAATATTATTTGCAATTGAATCAATTCTGGTCTGTTGATTGCGAAGACCGCTTGCGGCTATTGACATTGCCAGGTACATTTACACACACTCCCTATCTCACATCAGTTACTGTAAATGAACTTATACATCTACCTTAATCTTCCTATTCCATATTAATTACTGTTAATAACGCTTATGCACTTAACGTAATCTTCCAATATCATTAACTGCTCTGCCGACTGTTTCATCTATCATTGTTATCATACGCTGGTTTGCCTCATAAGTACGGTACATTGCAAGCATATCGACCATTTCGCGTCCGATATCTACGTTTGACATTTCCAAAAATCCTTGTGCTATTGTGTACGGGTTCGGAGCATCAAGCGGCGGCTCTGTCGCATAATACATGTTGCTTCCTTGTCTTCTCAAGGTTGAATTGTCTTCAAACGACACAACCCTGATGGTATCTATAAACCCGTCGACATTATAGACGTTACCGTTGGCGTCTACGTGGAAATCCAGTCCGCCTACATTTATCGGTCCGTTTTCACCGAGTAAGTAGTGCCCTTCGCCATCGATTAAAAACCCTTCGCTGTCAAGATAAAAATGTCCGGTTTTTGTATAACGCTCTCCATCTGCTGTCTGCACTACGAAGAACCCGTCCCCGATAAGTGCAAGGTCTGTGGTGCGTTCAGTACCTTCGAGTGAACCCATTTCGAAATCTATGTAAAGGTGGTCAACCTGTGTGCCAAGATTTAGAGGCCCGACCCAACGACTCAGGGGTGCTCGGGCAGGAGTGTCATTTATACGTCTGGTCAGCACTTCGTCAAAGCTGTGGGATATATTATACTCTTTTTTATAGGCGGTCGTTTCGGCATTGACGATATTATTTGTTATCGTCTCCATCCTTCTGCGTTGCAGAAGCATACCTGTTCCGGCTATATATAGACCACGTGTCATAGTATGTATACTCCCTGTAATGGTTTGCTGCACACGCAACTACGGAAATATCTTTCCTACTATTTGTATCGTGTCTTTCCCCCTATAACTTAACTGTTTTTAAGGAATTTTTATTATTTTCTTAAACCTACCACCAGCAATACTTCATTTCGGGTTATCCCAAGCTCGCTTGCGATTTCTATATCGGTTTTTCCTTCAGCGGCGAGTTCAAGAATCATTTCTGTTCTGGTTTGCACCGTTGCTTTTTTCTCTGCTGCTGTCGGCGGAGGCGGAGGTGTTGATTCTGCCGTTTCGTCAAAAAACCTTTGAAAAACGGGAGCATTTATATTTCGTTCCTGGGGCGGTGCAGCGGTAGCCGCATCATTTTTAACTATTCTTTCTGCACGCTCAAGCACTTCTCCTGCAGCTCTGATTCTGTTTGCATCATAGGGCAGCGTTCTTGGGACTTTCTCAAGAACAGGTTCTTTTTTTTCGAGCTCAGGTGGCAGATTAAACGCTGCTATATTCGATGTTGCCCGATACTCTTGCTCCTTGAGCTCAGCAGTTGTCATTTTCACCTGCTCTTGAAACTCCTCCATCAGAGTTTCGACCGAGGCATACAGTTGTATAATCTTTGTTTCTCGCTCGTCGAGCAATTTTTTTTGCCGTTTTACATTAGCAAACAGTACCTTGCATATTATGGCAATGACGCATACAAGTCCTGCCACAAATAATGCAAATGCGTAATATTCTAATCCCATTTTCTATCCTCGAACTAAAAATAAAAATCTATGAGTGGTTCATGGTCGGCAGGTGCTACAAGAAGCTCTCTTTTTTGTTCTTCCGTCATTTCCTCTTCTTCGGCACCTGAGCCGCCTCCGCTACCGCCGCCCGAACGTTCTTCATCGGCATCGGTGCGAAGCTCTTCCATTTCGGACTCTAAAAGTGCTGCAACTCTTGATTGGTCTTGCGAGCTCTCAATTTTCTGCTGTGCCGCAAGATGCTCTTGAGCTACCTCGGGTTGTCTTTGCACATTGCTTGTTTCTTTTGCAAAGTCACTTGACCGGGTTATCATTATTTGAGTATCGATACCTCTGATAGACATAGTCGGATGCCTCCTTAGGAGTCATAGCTTATTGTCCTACTTGCTCAGTTCACAAGGTCCGTATACCACTTCTCCATTGCTGTATCTGAAGGTTGCATAGCTGATTTCATCTGTAACCTTAAAGGCACTGGAGCCGATGGCTATCCGGGAGCCGGAAAATGCTGTTTCAAATACGTGCACTCTACTGTCAGTCGCATGTTCCATTTCGTACTTTAACTCGTCGATTTCTTCTGTATATGCTTTCGCATCTTCCTCGTTTATACGTCTGTTTTCAACACCTGAAACGTGAAGCTTTGTCCATGTTTCATTATCCATTGCACCTTTTGATTTTGCTAAATATGCATCAAGCTGGTCCAATTTTATTTTGTCTGCTGCAAGCCTTTCCATTTCCTTTTCGAGAACGGTAAGCCTTGCACGTTTTTTCGGCATTACGCCAACCTCGACTTCGGTTTTTGTGTTTGACAACGCACCGATATAGTTAACAACGATATCGCCTGCAGCCGCTACTTGACCGCCGATTATTGCTCCTCTTTTCCCTTTAGCATGAAGAGTGCTGCCCGTTTCAATTCTGCTGTGAATGCTGACATCGATAGTAACAGGACCGTCTGAGGCTATTGTTCCTTGCTCGATGTACATAATCGAAACAGAACCGCCGGCTTCAATCTTGCCTTTATTTGAGCCTTGCATACCGCCTTTAACTTCGATGTTTCCGCCGGCTATTAAATTAGCCGCTTCAACGCCTCCGCCGACATTAATGCCGTCGGTTGCTTTTATTGTATGACCGGAGCGGACACTGCCGGTGATGTGAACACTGCCGTCAAAGTCAATATTTCCGACACTCATGTCGCAATCGCCGTTAATTTTATACACGTTTGAAACATTTATCGCGTTATTTACAAACTCGACCATACCTGTACACGTTGAAAACATCTCAACTCTGTCATCGCTGTATCTGACGTTTTTGCCGCGCGGCAGTGCTGTTTCCTTACCCGGGCGCTGCTTTAAGGTGTTTCCTTTAACGGATGTGCCGGGTGTTCCTTCTGTTGCTTCGGTTTTGGAAACAAGTAATTGCTCATCTTCAACCGGAACATAAAGGTCAAGTTTTCTGTAGTCGACCCTTCCGCCGCCAATTTCTACGGGGCTTCCTGTTCTTTCGTCAGTCGAGAAATGAAAAACCAGCTTGCCGTCCTCCCCGTCAACAGGGCGTGTTGCCTTTGCTAAAACGTACGGGTCACCATAAACCTTCTCATTGAGCATTTTTTGAATTGCTTCTTCGTCAACTCCGTGAATTATGCCCGCTTCTGTCAGCTTTGCTTTTGCCGCCTCAGGTGAAAGCGCAGGGCCGTTCGGCTCGGGACGCATAAGTCTTCCGCTCGCTTCAAGCTCGTCCGTTGTTACTTCAACAGATAAATCCTCACCGTATATATTTTCTGTTTGCGTTATTGCAATTCTCGCTCTGCCGCCTTTTTTCTCAATTATGCTTTGAACTGCAGTTACGCTGAAATCTACTATCTTTTTCCTGCTTAAATGTAAAATCAACGCATTTCGGTCAAGCTCTTCTCCGCTTCCGCGTTCAGGATAAAACTCTAAAAACACACCGTCTTCTTCGTAATAGAGAGTATAAAATGCGTCCATGTTTTTTGTTTCGTTGATTGTGCCTTGAATCGCCAGTATTTTCCATTCTTTATCGTCTTCCTGGTCTCCTTTGAGGATATCAATAGTTAATGCATCCAAGCTGCAAGCGAAATAAGCTAAGGCAAGCTTTTCAACATTCTCTTTAGTATCTGCTGTAAAATATTTCGCTTTCATCTCGTCACATCCCTTCTAGTACATTAATTATGGTCAAACGACCTTTTCCAGCTTCACTTTCATTTTTGCCAGAACCTTTGAGTGGATTTGAGAAACTCGCGATTCTGTCACATTCAGAACATCTGCAATTTCTTTAAGAAGTAATCCCTCATAATAATACAGCGTAATAACTGTTCTTTCTTTCTCCGGCAGCTCGTCGATAACTTCAACTAAAACCGCCTTTTTCTCTTTTTCGAGAAGTTCGTCTTCCGGTGTTTTTTCGTCGCGGTTTTTGATTTCCGCTTCAGGATTTCCCGAACCCAATGCATCTTCAAAGTTTATCAGGTTAAACATGTGCGTTTGATTGAGAACCTTGTGCACTTGCTCAACAGGCATTCCGAGTGAATCAGCTACCTGCTGGTCGACCGGACCGTCCGGGTTTTTACTTTCAAATGCTTCATAAGCTGTGTTAATCGCGCTGATTTTCTTGCGGAGGCTGGGTGATGCCCAGTCTTGCGACCTCATATAGTCAAGAATTTCGCCGCGAATCCTTGTTACAGCATAAGTTTCAAATTTCACCTCATGCTTTAACTCAAACTTGTCGACCGCATCTATTAATCCAATCATACCGCAGCTAACAAGGTCATCGTATTCGTTGTAATTGTTATACTTCGGCATCATGCGGCGAACAATCCATTTCACAAGGTAACCGTAATGGATAAGCAAATCATTTTTTGCATCCATGTCACCTTTTTGCTTATACGCTTTCCATAGTTGATCGATTTCTTCCGGAGTAAGTTTTTTTATTGTCTCACTCATGCCCGTCTTCCCTTCATCACTGCTACAGAACTCCACTCTATATTATACCAAAAAAACGGAGAAAATGGAATTAAAATATTAATAGACACGTCGCCGTCTTTTTATTTGCTTTTGCTGTTCATTCAACACATACTTCGCAATACCGTCACTCATAGCTTCCGTCATACCAAAAAATTGCATTCCTGTGTTAAACGTATTGCTTGTACGCCAAGGTATACAGCGTTTGACCACTGCGGTCAAGTGTAGTGCCGGTGTATCATTTGCCGGTCTTCTTCCCATATTCGCCGGTGCTCTGTCCAGGTGCAGACTTAACATATATTTTTCTTCAAGCTCGTACTTTTTTTTCGTTATAAGTGCGATTCCGGTTACGCTTATATCCCGGCTGTTTACACTCTCAATAGCTCTTTCATCACTTTCATGCGCAACATAGTGAATACCTTGTTCGATATTCTCTGTAAACTCAAAAATCTGCACATCAAAGCTAACTTGCAGCCTGAACGCTTCGCGCCTTTGGTTTTTTTGTGCGTGTGTTTTTTGAATCAGCCACATATATCTTAACGGTCCGCGGTTTTCGAGAGCTACAACCTTCATGTGCGCAATAAATCTGCCCGTTTCGCGATAAAAAACCAAATACAAATCATCATCTCGCGATGCATTCATATATTGCCCTTTACGCTGCGGCACTCCTGCAAGAAACAGACCGTTGCTTTCCAAATCTTCAATCATTGTTCTGTAAACAAGACCTGTTTGTGTAACAATATCAACTTTGTCACCAACAACGATTTCCTCGTCATCAACAGCTCGATTAATGTCCATAAAGCCTGTTCCTTTTCTATTTATATAGCTCCTGCAGCTCCTCTGTTTGCACCGAGCATACGTGAGAACACTTTTGATAATATACTGTCGGATGCTTTTTCGTTCGGCATATTCAGTATAGCTCTTGCGATAGCATCTATTTCTTTAGTCGTTGGTCCGTAAGGCTCGCTCACGGCAATAGGAACCTGTCTTTTTATTGCATAAGTAATGTCATGGTTATAGGATATAAGACCCAAAGGATTAATGTTTTTTCCCAGATGTCTTCCGCAAACATCAACAAATCCTTTTTGCACGCTTTCCGCTTCTTTTTTATATGCTTCCTTTTTCATTTCGCATTTATTAACTATAACATGAAGCGGATGTGTCGCATCTCGTTTAACTACAGTTTTAACAAGCGCATACGCATCGAGCACTGACGTTGGCTCTGTTGTTGTTATAACAATAGTTTCCGAAGATGCCATCAAAACTTGCATTATTGCATTGCTTACACCTGCTCCGGCATCCATAATAATCAAGTCAACGGGAGCATCAATGCGGACGATTTTTGATAAAAGCTCTGATAATTGCTCCTCTTTCATATTTATCAGTTCATTAACACCCGAGCCTCCGGATATAAATCTGACACCTTCGTGCCCCAGTTGGATAATTTCCGAAAGCGTTTTCTCACCGCGAAGAAAATAGCTTAAATCCATTCTTGTGGTAATACCAAGCATGACGTCAACATTAGCAAGCCCAAAGTCTGCATCAAGAATAAGCACGCGAACACCGAGCCTGCTCATTGTTATCGCAAGGTTAACCGCGAGGCTGGACTTGCCGACACCACCCTTTCCGCTGGCAATGGAAATTACTCTGATGTCATGGCTTTTGCCCATAAGCTCTCTTAAATTTGAAGCTTGATCGTACATAATGCTCCTTCGTGCATCAAATGCTAATCTCTAACTATTTGCTTGACTATTGCTTCTATATCCGCAATTTCAATATCATTAGGTACATCTTGACCTGTTGTAACATACGCCAAGGGCTTTTGAGTATACCAGCTGATATTAACTATTGAACCGCGGAACTTGGTTTCGTCAAGCTTAGTCACCAATACTCTATAATCATCTACAAATCCGTAGGTATCAACCATTTCTTTTATTGAAGAAAAACTCGTTGTTGCAGACAAGCACAGCAATATATCCTCGGGCTTGAGTATTCTGACAATCTCAAGAAGGTCGTCCTTATGCTGCTCGTCACCCGGTCTTTTACCGGCTGTATCTACAAAAATTATGTCTCTGTCCGACATATTTTTCATAGCCTCATCAAGCTCATGAGCATGATAAACAACTTGTATCGGAACTCCTAAAATATCCGCATACGTTTGAAGCTGCTCCTGAGCACCGATACGATATGTGTCGGTATTTATAATGCCGACATTTTTCTTTTGCTTGACCGAAAAATCGGCAGCAAGCTTAACAATGGTCGTGGTCTTTCCGACTCCTGTCGGACCCATGACCATTATAACCTTTTGCGTAAATTTCTTATGCAAAATCGGCTCGGAGCGACCGAATTGTTCAATCAGTAAATGTTCAATAAGCTCCTTAGCGTTAACACCGGGTTGTTGTCTGAGCATTTGTTCTGCTTGCTTTGCAAGCGAGTGAGCAAGCTCTTCTCTGACTTGAGCTTCAATCAGTTTACCCAGCAGCTTGCTGATTTCTTCAGGGTAGTCATAAGTGATGTCACGCTTTATGTATTCAAACTTATCCATAAACGTAGTCAGCATCGTTTCAATTGAATTGATTCGCTTATCCACCTGCTCAAATTGCTCGTTGCTGATACTGCCTTTGTTTTTAGTATCCTTATGACCCCATCCTTTATCAACGCCACCACCTTGCAGCATCGAATCGTCAGGAGCCGGTATATTGCTAAATACAGCATCTTCATGCACTTGCTTATATGACGATTTAATTTTCTTTGCTGAAGGCACATTAGCCGGGTCATACGCAAATTGAACTTCATAAATCGGTTTGCGAAACAGATTTTTAAGTCCTTTTCTGCGAACCTTGCTGTGCGCAAGCATTACCGCATCCGAGCCCAGCTCGCGAATTGCCGCATCCATTGCCTGCTTCATATCCTCTGCACGATATCTTTTTACTTGCATAAGAGACTAAGTACTCCTTAACCAATTATAGTCTGATAACACCTTCTGATAGGACTTCGACGCCACTGTCAATTTCATTATACGATAAAACTGCAAGTTCGGGGGAAATTTGTTCGGAAATTTTTCTAAACTGCCGTCTCACAAGCGGTGAGGTAAGTATTACAGGCGTTCTGCCTTTATTTTTCATATTCTCAATGATTGACCTGAGTCTGTCAAATATCGAGTGCACTTGAACAGGCTCTATCGCCAGATATGAGCCGTGCTCCGATTGCTTTGTACTATCCAGTATAAGCTGCTCAAGCGACGGGTCAAGAGTAATTGCATAAGCAACATCTTCGGGTATAAAGCGTTTTGATATTGACCGCCTCAATGCTTGCCTGACGTATTCTGTAAGCATATCCGGGTCGCGCGTGAGATTTCCGTAATCTCCGAGCGCTTCAACAATTGATGCCATATCCCGTATCGGGATATTTTCCGAAAGAAGATTTGCGAGGATTTTTTGTATCTCACCAAGTGAGAACATTTTCGGAACAACCTCGTCAACAAGTGCAGGCTGAACTTTTTTAAGGTTATCAATAAGCGTTTGCACTTGTTGCCTGTTAAGCAGCTCGTGCCCGTGACGCTTTATAACTTCGGTAAGGTGTGTCGCGATAACCGACGGTGGGTCAACTGTTGAATAACCAAGTATCTCCGCTTCTTCGCGGTCATTTTTGGGTATCCACAGGGCAGGTAATCCAAATGTCGGCTCTATTGTCGGTATGCCGTAGATTTCATCTTCGACCTCACCCGAACTCAGAGCAAGCAAATGGTCTGCCATAACCTCACCTTTAGCAATCTCGACACCTTTTATCTTGATAGAATAGGCGTTCGTTCCAAGCTGGATGTTATCACGAAGTCTAATCGCCGGTACGATTACACCCATATCGATAGCACATTGACGCCTTATCATAACAACACGGTCAAGCAAGTCTCCGCCTTGCGAAACGTCAACCATAGGAACAATTCCGTAGCCAAATTCAAGCTCAATCGGGTCAACCTGCAGTAGTGCAGTCACACTTTCCGGTTTTCTCTTCTCTTCCGCGGCGACCTCCTCCTCTACGTGTTCTTCAACAATAGCTTCTTTTTTAATACGGCTGTTTGTAACATAACCTATAATCATAAGAGACGCTGCAATGAGCCACATCGGAATTGTCGGCAGCCCCGGCATTAAGCTGATTATAATCAGCAGTATACCGCCCATAATAAGTGCGTGCGGTTGTGCAAGAATTTGCTTTGAAATCTCTCCGCCGAAGGTTTCATCTCTGCCCGAGCGTGTAACTATTATACCCGAAGCAGTGGATACAAGAAGTGCCGGAATTTGAGTTATAAGACCGTCACCGATTGTTGCGAGCGTAAATATCTGAGCTATTTCGCCAATCTCTGCATCCATTGTAAGCATACCCATTACGATGCCGCCGATAGCGTTTACGAAAGTGACCAAAAGCCCTGCAACTGCGTCACCTTTTATAAACTTACTGGCACCGTCCATTGCTCCGTGGAAGTCTGCTTCGTGTTGTATTTTCTCACGTCTTTGACGTGCCGTATCTTCATCAATGAAACCACTGTTAAGGTCGGCGTCGATTGCCATTTGCTTACCGGGCATCGCATCGAGCGTAAATCTCGCACTGACTTCCGAAACACGCTCGGCACCTTTTGTTATAACCATAAACTGAACAATCAGGATAATCAAAAACGCAATAATACCGACTGCAAGGTTACCGCCGATTACAACTTCACCAAAGGCTCTGATAACTTCACCTGCGTCGCCTTCGTTTCCGAGAATGAGGCGTGTTGACGCCAAGTTCAGCCCGAGGCGGAAAACTGTAATAAACAAGAGAATCGTTGGAAATACGGAGAAATCAACAGGGTCTTTTATATATAGCGAGAACAGCAATATGATTATACAAACTGCCATGTTTATAATGATGAGAAAGTCCATCAGCATTGTGTTTGGCGGGAAAATGATGATAACAAGTATCGCCAAAATCAATATGGCTATCGAAATATCAGAAACTTTCATACTTGCTGCTCACCACCTTTAGAAACGCTAAATATTTTAGCGTAATTTTCCTTTTTGTCTGTACACAAACACTAAAATGTCTGCTACTGCTTGATAGAGATCCTCCGGAATTTCATCACCCACCTCACACATCGCGAATATCGATTGTGCAAGCGGAGGGTTTTCAACTATTTCTACACCGTGCTCCATTGCGGCTTCTCTTATCTTGTGTGCAACATAATCTTGACCTTTTGCAATTACTTGCGGTGCTGCACTCATTTTCTCTTTATACGCAAGTGCGACTGCAAAGTGTGTCGGGTTTGTTATAACAACATCTGCTTCCGGTACCTGCTGCATCATACGCATTGCGCTCATCTGCATTTGCTTTTGCCGTATTTTACCCTTTATTTTCGGGTCACCCTCCATCATCTTGTGTTCATCCTTGACTTCTTGCTTTGTCATTTTTAAGTCTTTTTCATGCTTCCACCATTGATACAAAAAGTCTGCAACTGCAATGAACACCATCGCCACACACATTTTCAACGCTACGAGGAACGCTGTCCTCATGATATCGACAAATGATATATATATGTCTTGCCCGACATAAGCGCCGAACTTATCCATAAGCTTTACATACTCGGTGTAAGCTATGTAGCCTACTACAAATATCTTCGCTATGTTTTTTACTAAATCAACCAGCTTGCGCGGTGAAAATAATTGCTTAAAACCATTTATAGGATTTATTTTATCAAGCTTTAATTTCAGGGTCTCTGTTGTAAACATAAAACCAATTTGGAGAATGTTGGCTGCAATTCCCGATACAAACGATGCAGCGAGTAACGGAAGCATTATCAGGAAAAATCCTATCATCAGGCGGGCAAACAGAGCCGATACTTGATTTATATTCATGCCGCCGCTTACCATTATTATTGATTGCGGACCCAGGTTCTCGGAGAACACCCCTGTCAATTGCTCTACAAACGACGGCCAAATTGCATAAAGAAGTCCGAACATAACAGATGCGCAAATCGCTGTGTTTACATCAGTACTGCGACGGACTTGCCCTTTTTTCTTGGCGTCCCGTCGCTTTTTAGACGTAGCCTTTTCTGTTTTTTCTCCGCCTGCACCCATAGATTATCTCCGGTTAACCAACAAAATTTGCAAACATTTTTTCAATACCGTTGAATAATTCCCCGAATATTCTTGAACTAAAGGTTGCAAATACAGGTATTGTAACTATGAACAAAGTAATGCCGACCAGCATCTTCAGAGGAATACCGACAATGAACATGTGTATTTGCGGAACCGCTCTCATCATCATTCCAAAAGCCATCTCAATCGTTAACCCCGACGCTATTATAGGCAATGCCATCATAACACCCAGAATAAACGCTCTCATAAACACTTCAAGTGCCGTCCAGCCGATTGTTGCCGAAAATACCAGAGTCCCGATAGGCATTCGCTCAATTGTCAAATATAGTATTTCGAGAAGTCTCAAATGCCCGTTAACTACGTAGAATAATAGAATTAGCATTATATTGAGCACGTTACCCATCATTGGAACTTGTGTATTATTTTGTGCATCGAATACATTTACGATACCAAAGCCTATCTGCATATCTATAAGCTGTCCTGCCGTGAATGCGACTAACGAGAAAAAGATGTTTGTAATATAAGCCAGAGCCATTCCTAAAAGAAGCTCGCCTGCACATAACAAGAAAAATCCGAAGAGATTTGAGTATTGTATTGCAACTGTTTGCGGAAATACGTTAAACATTAAATAGGTCAGTGATGCAACAAGTCCGATTTTTGCTATTATCGGGACATTTACCCTTCCGAAAATGGGTGAAGATAATACAATCCCGCTCATTCGCATTAAAATCAGGATAAAATAATCCGCACTCAATAAAATCGTTGTTGCTGTCGCTATCATATTATGTCAATACCGTAGTGTTTATTTGCTCAAACAGACGTGTTACAAAGCCGCCGACTGTTGCGAAAATATATCCGCCGAAAAGAAGAAGAGCAAGCATAACGCATACAATTTTCGGGACGAATGCAAGGGTTTGCTCGTTTATCTGCGTTGTCGCTTGAAATATCGACACTATCAAGCCTATAACCATCGCTATTATAAGCATTGGTGCTGCACATAAAATAACTGTTGTTATCGCTTGCGTAAGTACGTCAATAACTACCCCTTGTGTAACCATACCATTACCTCCTGTTCATAAAGCACAGTGCTTCTCCGGTCTGCGGCGTCCTGCACCGCGTTCGTCAATAGAATGTTTGAATTAGTGAGCCAATGATTAGCTGCCAGCCATCCACCATTACAAAGAGTAAAACCTTAAACGGAAGTGAAATCATTGCAGGCGGCAACATCATCATACCCATAGACATCAGGGTACTCGCAACTATCATATCTATAACAATAAACGGTATATAAATAAGAAACCCTATCCACATTGCGTGTTTTATTTCGCTTGTAATAAAAGCAGGAATTAGCACGCTGGTCGGTATTGATTCAATATCAGGATAGTCCTCGCCTGCCATGCCGATAAAGAAATTCATATCGCTTTCGAAAACCTGTTCGAGCATGAAATCCCTCGTCGGCTCCATCGCTCTTTCAATAAACACCTCTTGCGATATAGTTCCTTCTGTAAACGGCACATAAGCCTCATCATAAACTCTTGAAAACACGGGCTGCATGACAAAAAACGTAAGGAACAATGCAAGACCGATAAGAATTTGGTTTGGTGGTGTTTGCTGCATTCCGAGCGCTTGGCGGATAAATGATAAAACGATTATTATCCGTGTGAAGCCCGTGAGCATCATCAGAATCGATGGCAGCAGTGTCAGAATAGTCAGAAGAATAACTATATCTACGGTTTGAGAGTTTTCGCCAAACAGAGTCCTGACTATTTCGTTAATTGTTCCGATGTCTCCACCGGTTTCAACATCTATTGGCATCAATCATCCTCCGTATCATCAGGTTGATTGTCCGCGCTGCGTTTTGCTTCTTCGAAGTGCTCTGAAAAATCGGACTCGCTTGCATCTTTACCACTTTGCCCCGTACGGCCGGTTTTTTCAGCAATAAAGGCAACAAGCTTTCTTGTCAGCTTGTTACCGTATTGAGCAACAGGTGTCATATTCCACGCTGTCACTTCTTCATCGGCTTCTGTAAGAACGGCAAATTCCTCTGCGTCGACAGTATCGAGCAGAGTCATTGAGTTATTTGTCATACCAACGACATAGACCTTGCCGGCTATTTCGACTATGCAAAATTGCTTGTCTCTTGCAATAGCGAAGCGGTCCAGTACTTTTATATTTCTGTTTCTCATTCCGGCACGTGTTTGACCTGTTGCTTTCATGCCGATAAAATGAGTCACATACCAAGCACCAAATACAATCACTATTGTTCCGATAATAAATAATACAACCTGTTGCGGCGGCATCGCTACACTCCTCCAAAAGTTTTACGGTCATCACTCCGAAAACTAAGTGCTTATTTAAACCTAGACTGACATTCTCATAACTTCGTTATAAGCATCAATTACTTTGTTTCTTATTTGAAGAGCAAAGTTAAGTGCTAACTCAGCTTTTTGCGCATCTATAAGCATACCTGATAAATCATCATTTATTCCGAGTAATAGCTGAGATGATGATTTTTTATCCAGAAAGTCAGAGCTTCCGGCATTTTCTAGAGATTCTGTCAGAATATCCGAAAAGCTTCCACCCTCTGCAATTGTACGTCCCGTATTTCCGGATATCGGGGTCGGGTCAAACAGGTGCTGTAAGTTTGGTGATAATGGATTAATACTCATTTGTTAACTTCTCCTATCTACCGATTTCGAGCGTTTTTACTGCCATGTCTTTAAAGGCATTTAGCGCTGTAATATTCGCTTCATAAGAGCGGTATGCGGCCATCATGTCTGTCATTTCCTGAACAATTTCAACATTTGGCATTCTGACAAATCCGTCCTCGTCAGCATCAGGGTGTGACGGATTGTAGTCGAGTTTAAAATCTGACATATCTCTGCCGATGTGGACAACACGCACACCGCCGGGAGCTTGTCGAGCTCTGTTGAAAAATGTAGCAAAGCTTCTGTCATTTGACCTTTCTTGAAAGACTACGTATTTTCTGCGGTACGGCTCGTCGTATTCTGTTCTTGTTGTGTCTACGTTTGCAATATTTTCAGCAACTACGTCCATACGTAATCTGGTTGCTGTAAGTGCCGAAGCACTAATGCTCATTGAGCTTAAAAATGACATATAATCAACCTACCTTCCTTCGGATATCGCCATGCGTAAACGTCTGATTTCACCATTTAGCTTTTCCATCACTGTGTTGTAGAATATGCTGTTTTGTGCCATTCTGACGTTTTCGGACTCTATGTCTACATTATTCCCGTCTGCTCTCATCGACAATTCCCGGGACTGGAATATTCTGGGTTTTACGTCCTCGAGACTTGTTCTGCCGAGCTTTCTGTGGTCGGGATGTGTTCTGGTCCCTTCAAAACGGTTGACATCTCGTGCGGCTCGAGCTAAAAGTGTTTCAAACTCTAAAACAGATGCCTTAAACCCGGGCGTTTCTATATTTGCCAGATTGTTGCGTATTACTGCATTTCGCTGCCATGCAACAGATAGCCCTTGTTGAAGTGTATCCATTGGTTTGAAAATGTTATCCCACATAGTCATTATCTCCCTTAACAGATAAGCCGCCACGGTTAATTCTTTGTATCTAAAGAATTATACCACGGCGGCATTATATTGTCTATCTTTTCTTTACAATATATAGCGTTTTTTCATATTTTTGATGATAATTGGCACGATATATTGTTTTACTAAGCTCGCGTTACCTACTTAACCCTTCTGTAGATTGCAGGTTGAACCTGCTGTAAGTCTCCGGCTATTCCGCTGAGAGTTTCACTCAGTCCTATGAACAGATATCCGCCTACCTCCAACGAGTCGTGATATCTTTTCGCCAGTGCTTGCTTGGTTGGTGAGTCGAAGTAAATCATTACGTTTCTGCAAAAGATAATATGGAATTTTCTTTTGAACTTTGTAACGAAGTTACTCATGAGATTAAGCTGCCCGAAATGTACGGCTTTTGCTAAAACGGGTTTGATTTTGTACGATTCGTCACCGACCTTATCAAAATATTTTAGCTTCCATTGCTTTGGTAAGTGGTCAAAGTGCTCTTCGGGATATACTCCGGCTTTCGCCATGTCAAGAACTCTTGTAGAGATGTCTGTGGCTAAAACGGTTGACTCCCATTGCTTGATTTTTGTAGGGCCAAACCACTCCTGCAGAACCATTGCTGTTGTGTACGCTTCTTCGCCGGAGGCACAACCTGCACTCCAAATACGAAGGTCATTATCGCGGATTTCTGATGTCCAGTGTGGTAATGCGACATTTTCCATGAACTTGTAGTGAGTTTCCTCACGCATGAAATATGTGTAGTTTGTCGTGAGTTTGGTCATCAGGGTATTGATTTTTGCACCGCTTTTATCTGCAAATACATCATCAATGTAGTCATGGAAGCCGTCAAAGCCTTCTGATACTATGAAGTTTGAAAGACGCCCTTCAATCAGTGTTCGCTTTTTTTCGAGATTTACGCCAAAGTTTGACTTAATATAATCACGCAGGCGAAAAAAATCCTTGTCTTCTATCTTCATTTTCTACCTCCGTGTAGTTTATTGATTATCCACTGCGTCCATTTCAAATACTTTGTAGACGTCAATTAATTGCTTTACTTCTCCTGCCGATACTCCGACAGCTTTTATGAACATATTTTTAACCGCGTTGCCTGTTGTTGTCGGCGGGTCTTGAATGTTTGCATCTTCGATGTCGGTAACATCTTGTACACCGTCAACAAGGATTCCAACACTCATATCGTCCATACTCAGAACAATTATGCACGTCTGATCGGTATATACAACCTCTTCTCCGCCAAAACGCATTCCCATATCAATAACGGGAACAACAGTACCGCGAAGGTTAATTATACCTTTGACATAAGCGTGTGTGTGCGGAACGAGTGTAATGTCCTGTACGCTTATAATTTCAACAACATAACTAATTTCGATACCGTAACCGACATCACCTACCAGAAATGTCAGATACTTACCTTCCATTACATCTTCTGCCGAAACATTGCCATCCATTAAGTCATGCACTCTAAATCACCATCCTGTAAAACTTTATTGGATACTACATCATCAAGTCAAGCAAGAGCCCTCTTATATCATCGAGTTTGTGTAAAATCTCGATTTTATCAGCGTGGTCACTAATGACTTCCTTCCCGAGAGCATCTAATTTTTCGTCGATAATCTTCACCGTAGCGATGTATCGGTGCTTTCCTCGGGAGGCATAAGCATCCTCTCTTGAAAAAGTATATCCGTTACTGACGATTTCGTCAAGGAATTCTCGTATAAGTCTGCGATATTTTTCAAATTCTCTTACATCAACTCTGTCGGAGAGACGCTTTCCTTGCTCGTCAATCTCATTTTTCATCTCTGTAAGGCGCGCTGCGTACAAATCTTTTGACATATCTGTCAGTGTGCGTCGAAACACACTGTTTTCAACCTCATCGGCACTGCGAGCATCTGTAGAGCGTACTTGTACAACGCCGGATTCAGTGGCTTTTTGCCCTGAAACTCTCATACTCATATCATTGTACCTCCCTCCACATTTATACAGCTTAAAACATATATAGTATTTTAAACTGTTATATTTATGTAAAGTTCAAAATCCATTGGGATAAATAAATTAAGAATTTTATTTATCTATGATTTCTTATCAAACATTTCGGGGGTGTTCGGCACTGATTGTGCGTACCCTCCAATTCCTTTTCTTTTTGAACTTGCTTCGTCGATTTTTCTTGATTGGTCTTCCGTTTTTTCCCTCATCAACATTATACTCTCATCATTGAGCTTTACACAAGTCTTAATTAACTCGCGTATTTCACCCTTGAGCTTATCGATACCATCGTTTTTTTCATTACCGTTTTTAACGAAAGTGGTATAGGATTGCATCAGGGTATCTGACTCCTGATGCAATCCTTTGATTTCTTCTATGAGTTCTTCTCGTCTATCAAGTGCGTTATTGAACTCTTCTATGTCATCCTTGGCAAGCAGCGTTGCTTGCTCTTGTGTTAGCTCTTGGATTTTTTTGTAAAGCTCGTGTTCTCTGCCGAGAAGCTCTAAGAGCCGCTCTGTGTCTGCAGATGAAAAATTACTCACTCTCTATCCTCTCCCAGTTGAATTTGTCCTCTGCTCATGCCGCTGATTTCTTTCCACGCTTCTCTGATGCTGTCAACCATCTCAATAATCGGGTCGAGCGGCTCTGCGTTTTTTTGCATATTTGCATCTGCAACCGTTCTGAGTGCATATTCGTACAAATCCAGCAGCTCGTTTGATATCTCATAATTCATATCAAGACTGTTAATCAGCTCTGTTAATATCATTTGAGCTTTCATCAGATATTTATGCGTGCCGGGGATATCGTTTTTCATAATGCCGCGTTTGCCGAGAACAATGTTCTTCTTCAGTGCATCATAAAGCATAACTATTAAATCTACCGGTCCTGCGGTAAGAACATCTTGCTTGCGGTACGCATCTTGAGGACGCGTATTTATCATAACCATCTGTTGCATTACTGTCACTTATCCTTTCAATCTATTAACCGAGCATTGCCGAGAACCAGTCGCCTTGTTGATTAAGCTTTGACATTGCTGATTCCATTGCGGCGAATTGCCTGTATAGTCTGTCTTCTTCAGCGAACATCCGCTCTTGCAATCTTGCTATCTGGTCATTTGCACGCTTGAGGGAGCTTTCAAGGTTTTTAAGTGAAGTGGTTGAGGTTGTGTTCATGTAGTCGCGCATCATATTATCGATTTTATGAAGCAGTCCTACACCTTTGGGTGAGCTTCCGCTGTTATCGATTCTGATGAATACGTCGGCGACCATGTCGGGGTCTCTTTCAAGAGCATCTCTGAGGCGCTCTTCATTTATCATTATTTGACCACCGGTGCCGTCAAAGTAGCTGCCTGTGGTGAGTCCGAGTTGCGCAGGAGACATTCCCATGCCTTCGATTTCTTCAAAGAATGTTCTTCTGAGATTTGATACGAGATTTTGGATTCCTTGATCGCCTCTCATTATGCCTTTTCTGGCAATGTCTTCCCATTCTTGAATTTGTCTGTCGGTCATGCCTTGCTTTTCTTCATCTGTTAGGGGCTTGTAAGCAACTTCGTTGCCTGTTTTACGTTCGTTGAGTAAGCCTTCAAGCCTTTTGATGATGGAGTTATATGAATCGATGAAGTCTTTTATTGCATTAAACGCTTTGTTTGTATCACGTGTAATGTTGATACCGATTTCATTAATGTTTCGGTCTCCGACCATTTCTTCTGCAAATGTGCTATTGAGAGTAATCCCTACACCTCTGAAGTCAAAACTGTTGGTGTTTCTTCTGATTGTTTCACCATTGACTTTTACAACCGCATCTTGTCCGCCTGCTGTAGAAATCGTGCCGGAAGCACCATTACCGCTTATAAGGCTGAAGAAATTACTGTTTCCTGCACTTAGGACTAGGTTGTCACCTACATCATCACCCATTCTCTTTGTTTCAAGAGTGAACTGGTCGGTCAGCCTGTCATAAGACATCGAAAGACCTGCACTGCTGTTATTGACTCTATTCATAACATCACCGATTGAGTCGGTTGCACGAATTGTAATAGCAGTATCTGAATCTCCCGAGTTGAATGTCAAAACAGCTTCACCAACAAGGTTAAGTGCAGGTTGTGTTTGTTGCGTAAGGTCTTTGTCGTCAATTGTTTTTTCATCTGCGTCCCACTTGCCGAGGTTTGCGATTTCTGTATCGCCTTCCATAACGAGCAAGTTTCCTGTATCTTCATCAAGAGTTACTGTTACTCCTGAAATGTTTGTAGAGAATCTCCACTCACCGTTAACGAGATTTGTTGTAACTCTCAGGCTTCTATCATCATCGCCGGCTTCTTTCGGAGGGATTGTGAAATCGCCTGTCATGATGTTCGGTCTGTCTTCTGTGAAGCGGTTATTTGCAGCATCCCAATTGAGTGTACGGGTTGTGCCGCCGACATCAAGAGTTAATTTATCGCCTTCCCAATCAAAAGCGACATCATTGCCTTTGGAGTCTTTAAACGACCAAGTTTCAACCGTTTTCATTTCCGTGCCGATTTTTACTGAATCATCATCAAAAACGTCAACTTCAACTTCACTCGTGCGAAGTTCAATCTTGACATTCTCGTTGCCGACTCTGATTGTTCCGCCTTGGTGGTTCCAATCGATTTTTTCGCCGCCTGCAAAGTTCATATCGCCAAGACGTGTTGTTGAGGCAAAACCGTTGCCGTTTATACCGGTAACATTTCCCGTAGTCTGTAAGTGAGCACCTTTTGCAAGCTGCGTGACGCTGTCAATTCTGAAGTTGCCCAGGGGTGTTCCTGCGTTTGTCCTTATTGACACTGCGCTTGAGTTTGCACCTGTGATTGTGGCAGTAGATGCGTTGAACGCATTTCTGCTCATCATTGATTTTGAACCAAGGTTTGACAGGAATGTCGACCTCAAGCTAGCAATTTCATCTCTTATTGTATTGTGGTTTTGTTGTCTCCACTCAATAAGCTTTTTGCTGCGCATTTGGTTATCAATCTTAAATTGATGCAGCCTAAGCGTTTGCTGAATGATAAAATCGGTATCCATTCCGGACGCCAGACCCATCATTCTTGTTGGTTGATGTCTTGTTGGGTTAATCATAAAAAGCACCTCAAATCCATTCGTTTTTTGTTATGTCAGTCCTCCGTGAATGACACTGATTGTGTTCGCAATAACACAATATAGATAGCTCTGTATCTTTATATCGGAACTTTTATAGAAATTCTTTAGCGTTTTTTAGATATTTTTATTAAACTTTTTAAGAATGTTATTTACGACGTCCATGTCCGCATATCCATTGCCTGACCAAGTGTCGTATTCATAACGTACATCAGCTTGCGAACCAAGTTGTGCGCCTGCATTTTTTATTATTAAATCAACTAATCTGTCGAGTATGTTTTCTGCATTTTTTTTGCCGAGCTCAATGAACAAAATTGCAAAGACACCGTCACCGCCATAAGCCGGAATATCTGTTTCTCTAAGTGCACCCACAATCGTTTTTGCTGCACTCCGGAGCAGTTCATCTTGCTTTACTCCCGTTGAATCCTTGTGTCTGATTGAGATAGCTGCAAATGTCAGTGTACTTCCATAGCGGCGTTGTCTGTATAATTCAACGGAAACCGGCTTTTGCATACCGCCGAGGTTTAGCATGTTATATTCGGGGTGAAGTCCTGCCGAATGTTCCTTCAAACGCTTTTCTATATTGCGTTTGTTTTTTGTTTCAAAACGCTCGTCAAATGTCCTTGTCAGTTCATTTATCTCTCTGTAGCCAAGAAATACGCCCCACCTGCTGTTTTCGTGTATGACCAGCTTGTCTACATCTTCGGATTGTTTGGCTTCATCTGAAAAATCATCTTCTGTTATTACAACACGGAATTTTCGCGCGTGGAATGTTTTTTCGTCACCCCATGTTACAACGGCAATTGATGAGCCGCTTGCGATTTTAAACTCGCGCATCGGGTAGAGTCTTGCCACCGCCTCACGCCAACCTGTGAAGCCCTCAAGAGTTATGTGTTTTTTATCATGGTCGCTTAGGCATCCGTAAGCTTTTGCATAATCATAAGTGTTGAGTGCTATAAAATAATCGTGCAAAACAGCCCGGGCTTCTCGCTCTGCTTCAGCACTTGCCGCTGCGCTTTGTGCTGCCGTCGCCTCATAAGCTTGCGAGGCTTGCTGTTGTGCATCTGTTGTGACAGGTGGTTTTGGCGGTGGTGTCGGATATCGTCTTATCGGACGTGTATACGTTTGGCGGTCTCTAAATGTAGATTCACGCTTAAATTTCTCGCGGAGCACAGTATATGCGATATTTATTTGCTTCATCAGTTCTTCGGATTCGGGATTATCGCTGATATCCGGATGATGTGTACGGCAAAGCTGTCTGTATGAAGTTGTAACATCAGACATACCGGCGCCGACCTTGACGCCGAGAACTCTGTAAGACTCAAGCAAATTGCTCATTTAGTTCCTCTTCCGATTATTCTCTTTGCGAAAAGATTTAGTCGTACCAATAAGTATCTCACAAAACCAACACTTTTTCAATACGTTAAATAAAAATAGTCCAAAGTTACAAAAGCCAACCTCTTGTGTGCGGTTAATGTCTGTGCTAAACTGTTTCAGGGTCTTTATTCTTAAATTTTCTGTCAAGTAAAAGGTCTATGCAAAGTCCGACCGCAACTAAGACGCCACCGAGTATTATCCTGTGCGGTACCTCTTGAGCCAAAAATACATCGATAATAACGCCCGAAAATACTTGCCCGACAAATACTAACAAGGTAATATAAAGTGCAGAGATTTTTACTACCGTAATACTTGTCAAAGAAACTGCGAGAACCCCCAAAACTCCGCCCAAGTAAATATACCGGTCAGGCGAGAAGGAAAACTCTGCTATCGTGATTTGATTTCTTCCCAGTATAAGTAAAACAAGTATTGATACCATAAGACCTACAACATAGTTAAAAAACGTCCCGATACGAACACTCGTCAGGTCTGAAAGCTTTGCTACTGTTGTACGCGAGACGACTATACAAACACCGGCGGAGAACGACAAAACAACGGCAATGACTTCAAAATCGCTTATCATTGAAATTATTCCGGCAAGCACAAGTGATAACCCTATAAGCTTATATTTCGCAAACGGATGCTTGGGAATGCCGAAAAGACCATAGCTGTCAACAACAATTCCCATCACACTCTGACCGAACAGCATCAGCGCAAGTATTGCAGAAACACTGATTCTTCCGAAGGATACATTGTTTGACACGGTTATAAATACACCAATTGCACCGCCAATATACAAGTACCATTTTTGCCGGTTTTTAAAAGGATTTTCCCGTTTAATCAATACAATTGACGCGATTAATATCATTCCGACAATGTGTATAAGAACGGTTGCGAAGTAAACGCCGTAAAAGTCGGTCAAAGCACCGTTAAACACAATCATTATTGTAAGTATTGCTCCGGTGAATAAAGAAATAAGATAATACATTTTACCAACCACCCTGTCGCCCGATATCGAGCTGTTTTTTATAATAGCACATTCTGCCTACAATAAAAAGGAGTTTAAAATGAAGCAAAACGAGCAAAGCATTCCCGAATACAGCGGTGTACTCAGAAGCCACCGTGTAGATATTCCCGAACCTATCAGCAAATGCGGTGGTATCCGTATTTTCGGCAGACTTATAAGGTCGCTTGTTTTCAGCACGGATATTGCTGTAATCCGTAATATTAACGCCGATGCTGTTATCGCCGTTTATCCTTTTACACCTCAGCCGATTATCTCTCATTCGATAATTCTTGCATCAGACATTCCTGTCTTCTGCGGCGTCGGCGGAGGCACAACAACAGGCAGCCGCGTTGTTTATCTCGCATCCGATGCGGAGTTTCAAGGCGCATTCGGCGTTGTTTTAAACGCGCCGACGCTTAACTCAACTATCAAAAAAGTGCGGAAGGTCATTGACATTCCTATTGTTTTGACAGTTGTAAACGACAGCGACGACATCTCGGAGAGAGTCGAGTCGGGCGCAGCGATACTGAACGTCTCTGCTGCGGCGCGCACACCTTGGCTGGTTGATAAAATCAGAGCCAAGCACCCCGACGTTGCAATAATCGCAACAGGCGGTCCAAACGACCAATCAATCGAAGACACAATAAATGCCGGCGCAAACGCAATAACATGGACTCCCCCAACAACCGCCGAAATCTTCAAATCCATGATGGAAAACTATAGAAACCAGGGGTAATGTGTCATGGGGACGGTTCTACTGACAGGTTTTAGGTAAGGTGATTTAATGCAGCCACGACAGTTAATAGATTTTCTCGGTGTTATCGGAAATCTGAAAAAAAATACGCGCCATGTGTGGAGTGAGAGCGGCAGGCAAGAGAGTGTTGCGGAGCATAGCTACAGGCTCTCGGTATTTGCTATGTTGATTTCTGATGAGTTTCCGGAAGTTGATATCAACAAGGTTATTAAAATGTGCCTGATACACGATTTCGGCGAGGCAATAACGGGTGATATTCCGTCGTTTTTTAAAACTCCACAAGACAGAGAAGTCGAAGATAATGCAGTTGTGGATTTATTAAAGCTATTGCCCGATGAGACAAGCAGCGAGCTTAGTGCTTTGTTTGAAGAAATGGCAGCGCTCGAAACGCAGGAAGCAAAGCTCTTTAAAGCTCTCGACAGAATCGAAGCAATAATTTCACACAACGAATCCCCTCTCAACACATGGCTGGAGCTGGAGTATACGGAAAACATCACCTACGGCGACGAAAACGTTGTTTTTTCAGAGTATTTATCAAAATTAAAGCAAGTGCTGAAAGAAGACACTCTTAAAAAAATCAAAAGAAAGTGAAATGTGTCAGGGGGAACGAGGGTGTGTCAGGGGGACGGTTCTTTTGACAGGTTTAGGACAGGGGAGTAAGATATGGATTTTCAGAAAGTGACAAATTTTTTGGGAACACTTGGGGATATTGGGATTCCCGGGGTTGATTTGGGTGTTTATATCAAGGGTGAGGAGGTTTATCGCCATCGCACAGGTTATGCAGACCTTGATAAACGAACGCTTATTGCTCCCGACACGCTTTTTCCGATTTATTCGATGACAAAAGTTATAACTTGCGTTTGCGCTCTGCGGTTATTTGAGGAAGGAGTTTTCAAGCTCGGCGACCCGCTTTATGATTATTTGCCCGAATTTAAGCAGATGAATGTCCGTAGTGTATCAGAGAGCGGAGACGTCCATTTAGCAGCAGCAGAAAATCCAATACGTATTGTTGATTTATTTACGATGTGTTCGGGATTTTCTTATGATATGACACCTGAGGTTCAAAAATTATGGGATAATCCCGGCGGGAATTTTACGCTGAAAGATTTTTCCGAAGCAATTGCTAAAGACCCTTTATATTTCGAGCCGGGAACATACTTTCAATATGGTTTCAGCCATGATGTTTTGGGGCGCTTGATAGAGGTGTTGTCGGGAAAAACTCTTGGTGATTATTTTAGTGATAATATTTTCATTCCACTTGAAATGTCGGACACTTTCTTTAGATTGCCTAAGGAAAAAGAATCGCGCATAGTTACGTTTTACGACTATGACGATGAAAAGAAAACGCATACTAAAAAGGAGAACTTACCAATTCGTTTCGACCTTGATTTTAAGTTTGAAAGCGGTGGAGGCGGTTTGATTTCAACTGTTGACGATTACGCAAGGTTTGCTAATGCTTTATGCGCAGGCGGCACTGCTGTTAATGGTTATAGAGTTCTGGGGAACGCCACAATTGAGCTTATGCGGACAGATCATCTGGGTAAAAACGGGTTTTTAGAATATGGCTGGAATCATTACAGCGGATACAGTTACGGGCTTGGCGTAAGAACAATGATTGATAAGGCGGTGGGCGGAAGCAACAGCAGCATCGGCGAATATGGCTGGGCGGGCATGGCAGGAACTTATGTTTCAATCGACCCTACTGTTGATTTAGTTTATGTTTATGCTCAGCAATTGTTTCCGAGTAAAGAAGATTACATCGCACACCGTCTGCGAAATGTAATATACGGGTGTTTGTGAACACAATAGAACCGTCCCCTTGTGTTCTGGGACAGGGGGAAACGCTTGACAGACACAGGGGCAGACACAGGGGGACGGTTCTCCTGTGTTCGGAAAATTTTTGGAGGTTATAAATTATGAAATCTTATCGTAAGGAATTGACGTTTAACACCAAGACGCGCAGGGCTTTTCTTAATATCACTTCGCAGATTGAGGCTGCACTGAGGGAAAGTGGTGTTAAGGAGGGGCTGTGTTTGGTAAACGCTCTTAATATTACTGCTTCTGTTTATATTAACGACGCAGAGTCCGGACTTTATCGCGACTTGGAGCGTTGGCTTGAGAAGCTTGCACCCGAAAAGCCGCACAGTCAGTATGACCATAATGGTTACGAAGACAATGCAGATGCACATCTAAAACGTACTGTTATGGGGCGTGAAGTCGTTGTCGCAGTAACAAATGGTCAGCTTGATTTTGGTACATGGGAACAAATTCATTACGCTGAATTTGACGGGATGAGAGACAAAAGGGTTCTTGTAAAAATAATCGGGGAATGATATCTTATTCTTGGCAGAATTAATTACACTATTTTTTATGGAGGGTTATTATGTGCGGAAATCATAAGTTTTACAGATGTGAACATTGCGGTAATCTTACGGGGTTAATTCTTAACAAGGGTGTGCCTCTTGTTTGCTGCGGTGACAAAATGACAGAATTAGTTCCAAATACTGTTGATGCTGCAACTGAGAAGCATCTTCCGTCTGTCACGGTAAGCGGCGATAAGCTAAGCGTTCAGGTCGGCAGTGTGGCTCATCCGATGGAAGAAGGACATCATATTTCATTCGTGTATGTTGAAGCTGAGCACGGCGGGCAACGTAAATGCTTCTGCGTTGGCTCTGAGCCGAAGTGTGAATTTGTTTTCGTTAACGACAAGCCTGTTGCGGTTTATGCCTACTGTAATCTGCATGGACTTTGGGAAACGAAGATATAAGCGTTCGTTTAGCAGTTTGCGCAACGATTCATTGAAAGTGGTTGAAATCAGGCGGTTTGTGTGGTTTCAATCACTTTTTCACTCACCGCTCGTTAGTCATGCGTAAATAAGTAATGTATACATTCCATCGCTTGTTGTCGCAGCGTTGTCGCGTTTTCGTCTTTCGTTTATTGTGTTTTTCTAAATTCGCGCTAATTTATACATTAGGAGTGGTTTTTTGATGAAAATTAGAGTTGCAGACCTTCATGACGTTGCTAAGATATGTCTGCTCTATGATGAGTTTTTTGCGAATAATGCGAAAATCGACCCTGTTTATTGCAGAGCAGGTAAGGAATCGGGTGAGTATCCGAAAAGTGTTATTGAAAGCAATGAGGCTGATTTAATAGTTGCTGTAAGCGATGAGAGCGACGAGGGTGATAACGAACTAGTCGGGTTTATTCATATCAGAGAAGGCAGGACTCCACCTTATGATGCACTTATGCAAAATCACTATGCACAGATAATTGATTTTATTGTTACAGAGGAGCAACGGAAAAAAGGCATTGGAAAGTTGCTAATGGACGCAGCAAAGGACTGGGCTAAACAACGAAAGCTCGACTACATCGAGCTATTCGTCCTGCAAGGCGCTGCAGATGAGCAACGTTTTTACGACCACAGCGGTTTTGTAAACGTAATGCAAACCAAACGGTTTATGCTGTAGATTTTTCATAAGGAGACAGGAGAACCGTCCCCGTGTCTCTTATTCGCCCCAGGGGAGGTTGTGGGTTTTCATGGTGCGGCGGATTGTTTCGAGGGCTTTTTTGTCTATGCCGGGTTTTGAGGCTATTTCTCTTTCGCTTACTGATTTTAGTATGTCAAGAGTTTTATAGCCTACGTCTTCGATTGCTTTTGCCGCTGCGGGCTTAAGTTGCTGAGTGAGAATTGATATAGGTGTGCTCTTGTGTGGCTCTTTTTTTGGGAATTTTTTGTCAAATTCCAAGGTTTCTTCTTGAGTCAGGCTGTAATAGACAGGGTCAATGCAGCATTTGCCTTTTGTTCCGTCGAGAGCGCCTTCGTATAGTGGATATGCCATGAATGGGTCATAGACATTTCCGTCTGCATCGGTCAGCCCGAACTCGGCGGCACGCTTAAAGCCTACACGCGGGTAGTAATCGGGAATTCCAAAGATTAATACAGCCCGATATCCGAGCTCTTTTGCAATCTCAAAGGTGTGCTTCATTAAGGCTCTGCCGATACCGCGACTTTGGTATTCAGGTGCGACTGTCAGAGGCCCGAAGGTTAGCATTGTGTTTTCTGTTCCGTCTTCTGACACGACTTTGCATTCAGTAAAAATGATATGTCCGACGACGACGCCGTCAAGTTCTGCTACACAATTTAATTCAGGCACAAGTGCCTGGGCGTTTCGAAGCTTACTGACTAAAAAATGCTCATCGCAAATCTCGCGATCGTCTTCCCAAAACGCCCAAAATGCGTCGCGTGTTATTTCTTCGACCCTGTAATGGTCGTCTTTTGTTTCTCTTCTTATATTTAAGTTCATTGCTCGATTTCCTTTCTTTATTACCAGATTACCTTTTTCCTGTTTCGCCACCATTGTTCCAGTTCCACACTTTGTGCAGCTCTTTCTCTCATTGAAGCGAGTTTGTTTTCAGCATAAAGTGCTTCTCGTTGAAGCTTTAAGTAGCTATTCCAACGCCCTTGCTCGATTTCAACGCTTTCTAAAGCTGCTTTTATCGCACAACCGGGTTCGCTCTCATGGCGGCAATCGGAGAACTTGCATTTGCCAAGATATTCCTCTATATCTGCAAAAACGTCTGACACCGAGGACTTTAGTGCTCCGCTTTCATTCTCCCACAATCCTATTTCACGCATTCCGGGAGTGTCGATTATAAACGCTCCGCATGGAAGTGTAAACATTTCACGGTGTGTGGTTGTGTGTCTGCCTCTTGCATCGTCTTCGCGGATTTCTTTTACAAGCATTACGTCCTCGCCCATGAGAGTGTTCAGCAAGCTTGATTTCCCTACACCTGACGAACCTAAAAACACACAGGTTTTTTCGGGTTGCAGATATTTGTCAAGCTCTCTAAGTCCTGCACCTGTCATTGCGCTTGTTGCAACAACATCAACTCCTGCAGCTATTTCCTCAACTTGCATTAATTGCTCAGTCGAGTCTTCTATAAGGTCGACTTTTGTGAGAATTACTACCGGTGTTGCTCCGCTTTGCCATACTATTGTTAAATATCGCTCAATGCGGCGCAGGTTAAAGTTTTGGTTCAATGATTGCATGATAAATACGGTGTCAAAGTTTGCTGCTACCGCCTGCTCGGTGAATCCGCCGGGCTTTGGGTCTGTACGCGAGAAATAGCTTCTGCGTGGCAGTGTCTGCACGATTTGACAGTCGCCACCGTCTACTTCTTTGATGAAGACAAAATCTCCTACCGTCGGAAATGGGTGCGGCTCTCTGCCGTAGTACACACTCGTCTTGAGTTTGCCGTGTGTTATGCCGTTTTGGCACACCAACTCAAAACGCTCCTTGTGCACGGCAGTTATTCTCGCAGGTAATTCCCCGTCTTTTGGTTTTTCTGTCTCAATATATCCATATTGTTTTAAATCTATCATTATGGTTGTTTTTTCCTCCATTTAATATTTGATATTATCTTTTCTGATACATAACTTTCCATATATTTATACCTCACTTTCATAAATTTGCACGCAAAAATTCCGCTCTCAAACAGCCTTCGTTTGTGACTGTTGATATGCGGCTCACAAAAGGTTAACTGTTTCTGTCGATACAAAAGCATAGCTAACACTGCCCTCACGGGTGGTTGTTAAAAACTATTCAGTTTGCTTTTGTACCGGTATTCGGTTATGTAATAATCACCATAAATACCGACATAATCACTTCTCCTTTCGAGATATATTTGATAAATTTTTAGAATCTATGCTATAATTTACGCACACGTTTGAGGAATTGTCAACAGTTTGTTTCAAGGGAGGCAAATATTATGAAGATTAACACTAAAATATTTACGATAATAGTTCTTTCAGTACTGCTTATTTTTGCATTGACAGCTTGCGGCGGTAGTGATGCACCTGTTACTAACCCGCTTGCGACACCTGAGGCAACGCCTACACCCACGCCGGAGCCAACGCCTGAACCTACGCCTGAACCTACGCCCGAGCCAACGCCGGAACCGACACCTGAGTCGACACAAACTCCGTCGGTTTCAGGTAATGGGGGATCATTCCCGTTTGCTTTCACTGCAGAGGATATTTTCGGAAATACTGTCACCGAGGCGACTCTTGGTGATAAAGAACTGTTTTTTATTCACTTTTGGGGTACATGGTGTCCTCCGTGTCTTGCGGAGTTGCCTGATTTGGCACAATTGGAACGCGATTTCAGCGATAGAGTCGGCTTCTTAATGCTGCTTGATGATTTTGAGAACAAAGACAAAGCAGTTGCGCTTTATAATGAGCATAATTTTCCCGATATAGAAAATTCCGTCACAGTATGCGGTATAACTACTTTTAACTCACAGCACGAGATTATGCAAATGCTGAGTATTCAGTTTGTGCCGACGACAATAATAATTGACCCCGATGGGAATATGCTTGAGCACTTGGTAGGAGCACATTTTGAGCTTTATGAAGCAATTCTAAATGCCCACCTTAATTAATAAAATGACTAGTAACATTAATATAAGAAAAATAATTGGAATAGTTGTGCTGATTTCAGGCATATCGCTGATGGTTGTTGGAATCCTGCAAGGTGAGCCGGCAGCTGTTGTGCGAAATGCTGTCATTATATGCCTTGATTGTATTGGTATCGGGTAAGGATAGTTAGATATGAAGCTGCCAAAAAGGCTTATAACACAAATTGTCTTTTTCTTCCTGCAAAACCCTTTGCTCGGTAATTTTATCAGCGGCAGGATTTATCAAGGGGAGCTTAAAAAGTTTTGCACTCCGGGTCTTAACTGTTACTCATGCCCTGCGGCAGTGACATCATGCCCGATCGGCGCGATGCAGTTTTTCCTCTCGGGGGCGAGGCAAAGCATAAGCTTGTTTGTCGCCGGATTTCTGCTTTCAGTAGGAGCGGTTTTCGGGCGTTTTATATGCGGATATGTCTGTCCGATGGGGCTGTTGCAGGATTTACTGTATAAGATTAAAACACCGAAAGTGAAAACCGCTTTCCGCTTTGCAAGATACTTAAAATACTTTATTCTTGCTGTATTTGTAATTCTTTTGCCGCTTTTGGTACGGCACGAGATCTCAGGTTTGGGCGAGCCTTGGTTTTGTAAGTATATATGCCCGTCGGGCATGGTGTTCGGAGCATTGCCGCTGCTTGTGGCAAATGATTTTCTCCGAAGTATGACAGGTTCATTGTTTGTCTGGAAATCGGCTCTTGCTGCTGCAATTTTGCTTGCTTCTGTTCCGATTTACAGAGTTTTTTGCAGGCTGATATGTCCGCTTGGTGCTATATATGCTTTGCTCAATCCCATTGCTCTTGTGAGAATGAGATGTGACAAAGAAAAATGCACCTCTTGCGGCGATTGCGCAAAAGCCTGCAACCTCAAACTTGAACCTGTCTCAAAACCAAACTCGCCCGAATGTGTCCGCTGCGGCGACTGTAAAAAAGCCTGCCCCTCCAAAGCCCTGAGTTATGGCTTAGGGGAGGGGACGGTTCATAAAGAATAATCAGGTGATTAAACTTCCAGTATAATCCCGACGGGGCAGTGGTCGCTGCCGTAGATGTCGGGGAGGATGAACGCGTCACTGACTTTGTCTGTGAGGCGTTTAGAGCCGAGAAAATAGTCGATGCGCCAGCCGACGTTTTTCTCGCGGACGCCGGGCATGTATGACCACCACGTGTAGGCGTCGGTTTTGTCGGGGTTTAGATAACGGAAGAAGTCCGTAAACCCCGAATCCAGAAGTGCCGACAATTTTGTGCGCTCTTCAATTGTGAAGCCTGCGTTTCGTTCGTTTGATTTGGCATTTTTAATGTCCATCTCCGTATGAGCGCAGTTTAAATCACCGCAAATAATTGTCGGCTTTTTCTTATCGAGACTGCATACATAATCGCGGAAATCATCTTCCCATTTCATGCGGTACTCGAGCCTCATCAGCTCTCTTTGAGAATTCGGAGTATATACATTCACAAGGTAAAATTCGTCAAACTCAAGAGTGATCATGCGCCCTTCATGGTCGTGTTCATCTTTATCCATGCCGTAAAATACGCCAAGTGGTGGGATTCTTGTAAAAACCGCTGTGCCTGAATAACCCTTTTTGTCAGCTGAGTTCCAAAACTCTAAACATTCATTAGAGGCACTCCCACCGCCTGTGTTTAAATCAAGCTCAGCCTGCCCCTGCTCCATCTTTGTCTCTTGGAGGCAAAAAATATCAGCTCCGATTTCATTAAATGAATCCATAAAGCCTTTTTTCAAACAGGCGCGAAGCCCGTTAACATTCCATGACACTAGTTTCATATATGCAATTTACCTATCCCTTTTGTGCATTTTGACGAGCCAAGAGAACCAGTCCCCATAGTCTCGCTAGCGAGCCATTTAAGAAACGCAAGCGTTTCACCCTGACACACTATCCCATGCCTTTTCTTATTTTCTCGCCGTAGGTTTTGTCGACTTCGCTGACGAAAGCGAGGACTTTTGCTACTGCGTCGTACATTTCGGGGGCGATTTCATCGCCGATACTGAGCTTTGACAGCATTGATGTAAGCCCCGGTTCAGGCATTACTGGTACGCCCGATTCCTTGGCGACCTCAACGATTTTCTCAGCCAGATGCCCCTCACCGAATGCCGATAAAATAGGTATATCGTTCTCGGAGGGGTCATAGCTAATCGCCGCCGCTTGAAGTTTTTTCTCTCTTTCTGCCATTATCTATATCCTTTTCAAACCTGTCAGTAGAACCGTCCCCGTGACACATTGCGGGTTTTACCAGGTGAAGTCTATTATGCCTTGTTTGCCACCTGTATATCTATCAAATGTTGATAGTGCTGTCAATGGGGTTGTTTCTTCTTCGGAGAATTTTATATTGGTGCTTACAAGCTTAAAGCCTGCTTCATCGAGTAATTTGTGAAGCAATACGGTGTTTGCGTTGAAATGGTCTTTTTCGGCTTGCCCGGGTACTTCCATTTGAATCGATACATCTTTATTTTTAATGTTTATCAAGGATTCCCAATGACCCATAAATTCGAGGTCGATTGCAAGTAAAATATTCACATTGTCAGGGTCGGCACGTTTGCCGCCTTTTCTTTTAAACACGTATAAATCCGCTGTTTTGCGTTCTTCACCAAGCTGTACGGGCATTTGCATATAAACAAACTGCTCTATGCTATTGAGAAGCCGCACATGGTCCATCAGCTTTTGCGTTTGCATGAGCATTTCTGTTCTTGCAGGTTGAGCTGCTCGCGAAATTGCCTCTTCAACCAAAGCAAGGCGTGTATAAAGCTCTTGCCTTGCATCTCTGAGCCGCGCTCCTGCGTCAGTGTCATTTCTGCTTATTTTAGTAAATAATTTATCAAGCTGAGCGGTGAGCGTCTCTTTATCTCCGGCAGCCTCTGCTGATTCTCCCGCAACACGGAGCAGCATTTCCGAAAATCTGTGAAGAGCAGATTGAGGCGTTCCGCTAAATTGCGGAATGTCGGAAAGAACCTGCGCGACAACATTACTAACAGATTGTGTTGTTTGTGCCGCCGTCGGTTCTTGCTGCCCCTGCACATTTTGTGCGGTTGCGTTTTCTTGCGGCACAGCAGCTCCCGCAGCACTTGTCTGCGGCGGCTGTGTGCCTTGCGCGGCTGCTTGCCCCTCGGGCACTGCCGCCGCATTTGCCGAAGCCGCTGCTTCAGGCATTACTTGCGCACCTTGCACCTGACCCGGCGAAGCTGTCGGAGCTTGATTATCCGCTCCTGTCGGTGTGCTTAAAACCTCTTGTTGTAATGTAGAAACGTCCCCTTGTACTCCCTGTTTTACAGCACTTTCGCCCTGTACATTAATTTGCGTTAAATTTTCTTGTGTATTTTCCGCATTTATTTGCATATTTATATCAGGCTGTGTTATAATCTGCTGAGTGGTATTTGCAGGTGCCTGTTCACTTTGTGCAGGAGTTGCGAAAACATTAGAAAAACTCTTGACAATCGTAGTCAGAAGCTCCGTTAAAGGCGACGAGGTTGTCGTACTGACAGTAAAAGGTGAACCCTTACCATCTGCTTCAGACGCACTCGCTTGCTCGCTTACCATCGTCAGCAAACGCTCAATCATCGCATCGGTTTTTTCACCGGTCGCAAGCGTCGCAAGAGCAGCCTTCATCAGACTCTCATCACCCGTCAGCTTATTTGAAGCTAAAAACGCAGCTTCATCAAGACTCAGCTTAGGGTTCTGCGCAATCAAGTCTCGCATAACTCTTGAAGATTCCTCTGTAACCGGCATATTAAGCTCAGACAGTTTGCTTGCATAAGGTGCCAAGGTTTTATCCGAAAAACCCTTCACAAGATTTGTCTGACTAAGCGATAAATCATCATCGGCAGTTTCAACACCGCTAAATGATAGTGACAGCTGACCTTCTTCTTTCCCCGTCACTTTAAGCAATACAACATCACCCGGAGAGAGTTTTACATCAATACCCATCTTAGCGCTGAAGCTCTGACCGTTTTCCATCTTTAACGAAACAGTCCCGTTCTTGTCGCTCGAAACAACTTCTGCCCTGAGAACATCACCTTTTTTAAGTGAATCCGTTGCTTCTGAGCCGACTTTAATCTTAACCCCACCCTGAGCAAGTATGTTTGATGCATCAATTCTCATATAAGGCTCTCCTATATTTTATACTATAACTTTATATAATATATCGACAATAACGTGATTATACTTTATAATACATATTCTAAGCAAGTGAGGTGAAGGCAGTATGAGCGAAAACGACATCAACGAAACCGTAGTAGACGAAGAATATATGAACAAGTTCGGCGCTGAAGACAGTGAAGCAAACGAAATTAATAACAAGAACTTGTCAAAACATCTTGACGTTTTCAAAGAAATTGGTAATATAGGAGCAGGACATGCTGCTTCCGCTTTAGCTGATATTTTAGGTCGCAGAATAACAATGAGTGTACCCGAAGCTCAAGTGCTTCCTTTTAGTCAAATCGTGGATGTACTCAACGGTCCTGAAACACTGGTAGCAGGTGTGTTGATTGACATTTCGGGCGAGATAGACGGCTATATATTACTACTGCTCGACATGGACGATGCAATGGCTATGGTTTCTCAAGCACTCCATGAGCCTCCACGTGACACATCAGACCCGGACTTTGCCCTGACCGATATGGAAAAAGATACACTTCTCGAGATATCAAATATATTGGTTGGTTCGTTCCTTTCAGCAATTTCTTCTTTCTCGGGACTCGGCTCAATTCCGGCAGTACCACAGCTTGCAGTTGATATGCTTGGAGCAATATTAAGTATAGCAATGATCGAATACGGTAAAATCGGCGATTCGGCTTTATTCTTGAAAACACAGTTTAATGACCTTGCCGGTGATATAAATGGACATTTCTTCTTGATTCCTGACTATAATTCGTATAAGATACTATTAAATGCATTAGGATTGGAAGGCTGATATGGCAGTAATCGTTGTCGGTATGGCAGACCTTAA